>Ga0256840_1000923_pt1 | contig 28860 bp, 19 predicted proteins | sample 355202metaG_FD_185969 | JGI IMG/M metagenome (GOLD analysis project Ga0256840, IMG submission 185969) | Hydrothermal vent microbial communities from Mid Atlantic Ridge, Atlantic Ocean - 355-202 | ecosystem: Environmental > Aquatic > Marine > Hydrothermal vents | place: Atlantic Ocean: Mid... | reverse complement strand
CAATCACAAGCTCATTAAAAATATTCACCAGCTTCCTTTGACGAGACCATTCATTGAGCCGCTTGTAAATTGCATTCCAATTGCCAAAAACACTCGGGAGGTCTCGCCAGGGACACCCAACCCGTAATCGATAAAAAATACCTTCGATTGTTAAGCGAAGATTCGGTTTATTATAGACCCCCATTTTTAACAGGATGGCTTTTAATTTTGTCCAAAGCACATCTGTAAATATTTGTCGTGGCATATCTTGCTCATTTTTGACTGAAAACAAGCAAAATATGAGGGCAAGCCATTAAAATTCAAGGGAAAACCACGAAACGGCAACAGCCCCTAGTTTTATTTAATAAACATCTCTTACATAGCGCTTATCTTTTTTCATTTGATTTACGTATTCTATTGCTTGTTCAGCTGACTTATTGCCATGGATTGCAATAATATCATGCAAGGCTTTATCAACATCTTTAGCCATGCGATAAGCATCTCCACAAACAAAGAAATATCCGCCTTGTTCTAGTAGGGCAAAGAGTTCTGCGCCTTTTTCACGCATACGGTCTTGTACGTAGATTTTTTCTTCTTGGTCTCTGGAAAAGGCTAAATCTAACTTGGTGAGTAGCTTGCTGTTTTGCATAGCCTTAATTTCATCTTGATAGATATAATCGGTTGCAGCATTGCGGTCACCAAAAAATAGCCAGTTAATCCCTTTTGCTTGCCTAAATTCACGTTCTTGCAGGAAAGCTCGGAAGGGTGCGATACCTGTACCAGGCCCCACCATAATCATGGGTGAGTCGTTGTCTTCTGGAACGCGAAAGACTTTATTCGGGCTAAAGAAGCAACGGATGGGCGTATTTTCATCGGCCAAGTCAGCAAGGTAAGTTGAGCAAACGCCTTTATGTTCGCGACCAAAGCTGCGGTAACGTACGCTACTGATCGTTAAATGTACTGTTTCAGGATGGGCTTTTCCGCTAGATGAAATAGAGTAAGCTCTATGTTGTAGTGGTTTCAGCAAAGCGAGGAATTCAGCTGCTGAAAATTGCATGTTAGGGAAAGGCAGTAATAAATCTAAAGTATCACGTCCCCATAAGTATTTAGCTAGCTGATCTTTGTCACCTGAGGCGAGTACGCTATTAAGCTCTTGGTCACCCGAACGTTTAGCAATTTCATCTAACAGTTCTTTGCTGGGTAATTTTATTTCATAATGTTCACGCAATGCTTCACTTAGTCGCATTAATTCGCCGTGTACAGGCTCTTCTTCATCGCCCGTACAGCCAATCGCTTTAATAATATCTGCAACGAGCTTAGGGCAGTTAGTCGGTACGACATTAAGGGCATCGCCCGCTTCATAACTTAACCCAGAGTCGGCAATGGAGATTTCATAATGACGAATTTCTTTAGATGAGCTAGGGCTAGTCAGCAGGCGGTTAGTCACTAACTTTCCCGGAAATGGGTTTTTTCGGCCATATTGAGAGGGTGTCGCTGTATCATGGCTGTCCACTATTATAGTGCTCGCTCCATTACTCATCAGTGGAATAACATTGCTAATCCAGCTTTCAGCAGCTTCGTCAAAATCGACATCACAATCAACGCGTTGAACTAGACAGGTCGCGCCTAGTTTAGCTAAACACTGATCCCAATCGATACCCGCTTGGCAAAATAAGTCATAACTCGTATCACCTAAAGCCAATACTGAGTATTTCATATTGGCTAAGTTAATGCTATCGTCTGAGCTAATCGTTTCCCAGAGCATTTGTGCATTATCTGGCATATCGCCTTCGCCATAAGTGCTGGTAATAATGAGTAAATATTCTAGGTTAATAAAATCATCACGCTCAATTTCATCCATGCTCAAAACCTTAGCATTTAAGCCGTGAGTTTTAGCTGCTTGGGCTGCGTCATTGGCAACGGATTCGGAGTTACCTGTTTGTGAGCCGTATAAAATTGTGATGGTACGTGCATTTTCTGCATCTCCAGAACTAGCACTTTGTAAAATATGCGAGTGCATGCCGGCAAAAAAACCACCTAGCCAGGCTTGTTGTGCCTCATTGAAAGGTATGTTTTGAGTATTATTCGCTGTTGTCATGGGGCTACTCTTAAAAAGGTCGCTATTTAGTCGTATAAGAATTAAGGGCTATCAACTTAACACGGAACCTATTAAAAATTGTAGGGCGTGGCTTTAGCTTGCTTTGAGATATTCTGTCATTAGCGAGCTAAAACCGTGTCCTACAAAGGGTGATGTTCCATTTTGATAGCTAAGTGTAGGTAGGCATCTAACACAGGCCTACTTTTTAGCAATTATGCAGCTTCTTTCGTTTTTATCATGTCTTGAATAACCGTTTGGCTGTTCAGCGCGGCTAAATATTCATCTATACTAGGAATATCAATAAGAGCCTGAGTATTAGCTGCTGTTTGTTCAATAATCCAGTTGCTTGAACCAAGTGAATAAGTGCTTTGTACATCACGTAAAATCAAGGCTTTCTTGTAGTCATTTAAACGTTTATTAGCTAATAAAATTGCCATTTGAGCATCGTCATAATTAGCATAAGCTTCGCGTGCTTCTTTTACTAAAGCATCTTGTAGCTTTCTTGCTTTAGTTGTAATTAAGCGTTGTGCAGCGGCTTCTGTTTCGGCTTCGTTTTGCACTTGTGTAGCAGCAATCTGAGTTGCTTTATTGAGTACGGCGAAGCTATTAATTAATTTAAAAGACAATAAGCTATCAGTTTCTCCATAGGAAGGGGTTAAGCCATCAAATAAAACAGAGTTTTGTAAGTAAGCTCGTTGTACCTGTTTAATTTGTTGCTGTGCTTGATCTACGGCTAGCTCTTCAATCATTGCCTTACGGTCGACTGATTTAGCTAGGTATTCTGCCGTTTGTGTTTTATATAGCCAAAGTGGTATGGCGAATTTAAAGTGTTTACGTTCTGTCGCCCAGTTATCTAGTAAGTGTTGTGCGACACTTGATTGTGCATATTCAGCATGTTGCTCTAGCATGTAGATGACATATTGCTCATGTGCACGCGCAGTATCGCTATCTTCTGCTAAAGCTCTGATTTCCACTGAAGACGCATCGTAAAGATGTTCTAGTTTACTCTCTGGATCATACTGGTAAGCGTTACCACCTGACATACCATTACAGAAGCCTTTACCAAACGTACCGATATTAAGTACTGCGCCGTTAGTCATATATTCGCAGGCAAAATCCCCCACGCCTTCGACAACGGCCATAGCACCGGAATTACGTACCGCAAACCGATCGCCCGCTTCACCATTAATAAAAGTTTTACCGCCAGTAGCACCAAATAAGGTGAAGTTACCCACTAAGACATTTTCACCGGGTACTTTATGACCGCCACCAGGGGACAGTACAATAATGGTACCGCCAGAGGCTGATTTACCAACCCCATCGTTACATGTACCAGTATGCTCCATGCGCATGCCGTCGTTATTGAATGCGCCATAGCTTTGCCCTGCTGAGCCATGAGTACGTACAATGAGTGTATCGGCGGCTAAATAACGGCGCTTATGCTGGTTAGTATAAATATGTGGATGTTGCGAAATTTCTTGATCACTGAGCTGGTAAGCTAATAAACGCTCAATATCGATTGCCGCTTGACCGCCGACTGTTTTATTGCAATTATTGAGTTTAAATTCTGCCCCTTCAATAATCACTTGTTGCTGTTTGCCATCAATAAAGCCCGCTTTAAACTGTTCGATGATTTTGTCATCTACAGAGAAATTAGCTTCTAAGTAAATAGGGTTGGCTACTTTAATTACGTCAACGTGACGTAATAATTTAGTGAAGTCGAGTTGACCAATCATGCATTCGTGATTAATTAAATGCAAAAGTTGTGTTTGTCCGCGGATCTCTGCAAGGCTTTGGTAGCCTAGTGTGGCTAAAATCTCACGTACTTCATGGGCTAAGTTCATAAAGTATTGTGCTAAAACGCGAGGATCACCTTTAAACTCTTCATGAATGGTTGTTAAGCCTGCTGGGCAGCGAACATTACAATTTTTTGCCATCACGCAACGTAACATCATTAATGCAGTGGTCCCAAACTCAAAAGAGTCGCCGCCTAAAATGGCTGATTTAACTACGTCAGAACCATTTTGATGGGCCCCGCTACAGCGTAAAATTATTTTATCTCGTAAGCCATTTTCTGCCAGTGCTTGATGTACTTCGGCAATGCCAATTTCTGGTGAGCGACCGGTATTTTTCAAACTCGTGACTGCCGCTGCTCCCGTTCCGCCAGTATTTCCCGCAACATTAATAACGTCAGCCCCTGCTTTTGCCACACCGACTGCAATTGTACCGATACCTTCAGAAGATACCAGCTTAACGACAACTCTTACGCGCGCTGCTTTAGCATCGTGAATTAACTGGCCTAAATCTTCAATTGAATAAGTATCATGATGTGGAGGAGGGCTGATTAACTCAACTTTGGGGGTGCCACCTCGTGCTGCTGCAATTTCTACGGAAACTTTAGCCGCTGGTAACTGGCCGCCTTCACCTGGCTTTGCACCCTGAGCAATTTTAATTTCGATTTCTTCGATATTTAAGTCGGCTAAATACCCCACCCAAACACCAAAGCGTCCTGAAGCAAATTGTTTGATTTTGCTTGATTTCAGGGTGTTGAATCGGCTGGAATGTTCGCCACCTTCACCAGAATTACTCATTGCGCCGGCGATATTCGTACCTTGTGCAACTGCTTCATGTGCTTCGGCTAATAATGCGCCATGACTCATTGCACCCGTGGCTAAAGTTGCAGTGATTTCATGTGCTGGCTGTACTTGCTTAAGAGAGATGACATTACGAGCACTAAGAATATTTTTAAAGTAGTGAGCGACAATACTATCAGAATCGTTAAAACTAACTTCAATCGTGTCATTTAATACTTTTAGCTTTATGCTATCTGTAAAGCGCGTCTTAAAATGTGCGCCTAAATTATCTAAACGCTGTTGAGAGCTGTCGTTAGTGAGCTTAATGATAACGCCATTATCTTTTTGCTGCGCACTGAGGCCGCGAATACTAAAATTGATATTACCATAGAGATTTTGCTTGCCTAAAATGGCATCAAATTCAGCTGTTTCTTTAATGCGAGAAATATCCGCAGGGTAGCTCATAACATCACGCAAAGCGGCCGGACGACTATCGCGTTCTTCCATCAATATACGTGTGAAATGGCGATAGGCTGGTGTGATGCCAAAACCATCAATTTGTTCTGGAGTGCGTTTTTCATACCCAAAATCAGTATAGGATTTGTCGCTAACTTGAGGTGATTTTTCCTGATTGATATACAGGATATCTTCATCAGTCATGTGAATATATTCACGCACCGAGGTATTGCCAAAGGTATGTCCGGCACCTTCATTACGTTCTTTAAATAAGCCGAGGAACGGAATGTCGCTTTCGCTGTTAACCGTTAAAGCTTTGTGATGCCACTCAGTTGCACTCGCGGCAATATCTGCAAAGCGTACACCACCGACAGAAGAATTAATATTGGGAAAATAAGCTTTTAATCGCGGTTCATCGGTATCAATATAGTTGGACTCAAAAAACTCACCACCTATATAACTTTCAGCTGTACATAAACCAAATTTCCCCATGGTTTTCATCAGTGATTTTTCTACCGCTTTTTGGTAGCTGTCCAATGCCTTTTGTTGATCACCTGTCGAGTATTGCGAGATAACACGGTTATGTACGCTTAATGGACAAATTGCTGAGGCGCCAAAACCTAAAGCCGTAGCAATATCGTGTGGGCTCACTGCTTGCCCTGTTTCAGAGATGAGTGAGGAGTTAAAACGTAAGCCTTCTTTGACTAAGTGCTGATTGGCTGCAGAAATTAATAGTAGCGCTGGAATAGCAGCTTTCTCTTGGCTAATATTGATATCGCTCAGAATAATAATGCCAGTATTGGCTTTTGCAGCTTTACCCACTTGGTTGCAAACTTCAGCTAAGGCCTGAATCAAGTTTTTTTCATTTTGTGTCGCATTTTCTATATCGGGTGTATACAGTGCATCAAGTGTGATAACGCTAACAGTGCTTTGCTGGCGTATTTGTTCTAGCTGTGTACGCTGTAAAACCGGAGAATTAATAACTAATTGCTTGCTTGTTGAGGCAGAAAAAGTTGGTTTAGCACCTAAAGCAACGCGTAAGGTCATGCCATCACTTTCCCGTAATGAATCTAACGGTGGGTTAGTTACTTGAGCAAAGCGTTGGCTAAAATAACGTGACATACCACCTTCTGAACCAGATAAAGCGTTAGGTGTAATGCCGTAACCCATTGCAGAAATTTTTTCTAGTCCCGTGCTTAGCATAGGGTCAAGTAAAAATTTGAAGCTTTCTTGGTTAAGTGAGTAAGCCGTGTGTTGCTGATCAATATTGAACGGATGTTGATTATCTAGTGTAGAAAAATCAACAGGTTTTATATCATTTAGATGAATCGCACGCGCTTTTAATAAAGCATGGTAATCTGTTTCTTGCGCTAAGCGCTCCATGACTTCGTGGCTGTTGTAAGATCTTCCGGTTTCATGATCAAAATAGATCATTCCGCCTGCTTCAATGCGGCCGCGTTTGAGTACATCTTTAGAAGGGAAGTCGATTTGACCCGCCTCGGACATGACCGCTAGATATTCGGTTGTTTCAACTGAGCGTAAGGGACGTAGGCCTAAACGATCAAGACGGGCACCGACACGAATACCATCGTTAAAAATTAATGCAGCAGGGCCGTCATTCTTTTCTTCGTAGAGGCTGAAGTATTCCAGCATCGCTCTGACATCTGCCGAAAGCGTGCTGTCATTTTCCCAAGCAGGCGGCATCATCGCTAAAATTGCGGTAACAATGTCTAGGTTGTCTTCATGGATACGGCGCGATAAAGTCTGGTCTAAACGGCTAGAGTCTGATTGTCCAATAGGGAAAACGAGATGTTTTCCGTGTTGCCTAGCAATCGCTTGTTCGCTTAAACGGTTTTTCTTATCAGTGTTTAATTCGCCATTATGTGCCATGTAACGGAATGGCTGAGCCATCATGGTCGCAGGCGCGGTATTGGTAGAAAAACGTGTATGGAAAAACAGCGTGTTGATTTCGTGGTCTTTATCGTATAAGTCGGTGAAGTAGGGGATAACTTCAAAGGAATTTAAACGACCTTTATAAACTTGCGTGCGCGAACTCATTGATAAAGGGTAAAAGCCATCTAGTTCATGGCGAGTAAACCCTTCTTCTTCAATGGTGAGTAGTACATTTTGGATGTAACGCTCAAATTCAGCATGGCTGGCACCTTTTAAGGAAGTTACAGGGCGGCCAAAAATAACCTGTTTAATAGGTAATTGGGCATTAATCGAGGCGGTATTTAATACGCTGTTATCAACGGGAATATCGCGCCACTTGATAATAGGTAAGCCATACTCTTTAAAATGTTCTTCCACTAAATTTAGTGCGGCAGAGTCATAATGGCTATGGTCTTCGGGAAAGAAAAAGTTAGCAACACCGAATTGACCTAATTCAAGGTCTGCTTGCCCCGTGACTTTACGAAAAAATTTAAGGGATAAGTCTATATTAATCCCTGCGCCATCACCAATACCTTCGGCACTCATGCCGCCACGATGGGGGATAGTGCAAAGTGCTTCGTGCGATTTAATTAATAAATCATGCGTCTGTTTACTTTTTTTGTGGGTGATAAAGCCTACACCACAGCTGTCCTGTGAGGATTCAGCGTTATAAAGCATTTGATTTGATTTATTTAATGGGAAGTTTTTGTTCATCCATCCAGCCCGTTTAAGCAACAATGATAGTTAGTTTTAACAGTTTAATTTTTATTTGTAATGATTAAACCAGTAAAAGTAATTTAAGGTAATATCTGAGAAAATTTATAACCTACTTTTTATTTCAGCACTTTAATTTAAAGGCACTGTCTTCGTAAAGTAGCTTTTAAAATTACGTTATTCGTAATATTTTCATACAGAGAAACTTGCCAATGTTAGCATGAAAAAGTTATTTTGTCATTTTGTGGGATTGTGGGTTAGGAGTCATTGTAGAAGGTTGCTGTGCTAGGGTTATTTTGCTGTATTATTTGAGTTGTATGGTTTTACCTTGTGCTGCTGACTGCAGGGCGGCAGTGATAATTGTGCAGTTATCCTTTGCGTCTTGCAGTGATAGTTTTGGAGGGGTATTTTTAAGTATACAGTCTGAAAAGTGCTCCACTTCGAGTTGGAAATGATTGGCGGCGTTTAGGGTTTCAGTCTGTTGTTTGCCAGAATCAGTCCACCAGGAAATAATAGGTTCTTCAGTTTGTTTAGCCCATACGTTATGACATTTTAACCCGCCTTTGGTGCCTATAATTTCGTATTCAGCACGGCGTGCATGTTCAAAGCTAAAGCTGAATTGTGCGTATTTGCCATCACCAAAATCAATCATTCCACTACTGCTAACATCTGCGCCATTGGCGTTATATTTAGCCAGTAAAGTAACGGCTTGCGCTTGAGTATTGTCAAAATAAAGTCGTGCAGCGTGTATCGCATAGCAGCCGATGTCCCACATAGCACCACCACCTTGAGAAATATCTCGATCTATACGGTATAGGCGGGCTGGTTGCATGGGGTAGGCAAAGCAAGTGCGTACTAAGCGCACTGTGCCAATTGTGCCGGCATTGATGATTTCTTGAATGCGTTGGTGTTGAGGGTGAAAGCGATACATAAAGCCTTCCATAACGTAAACATTATGTTTTTTAGCAGCGACCTCTATTGCTTCAATATCAGCAACGCTAAGTGCCATAGGTTTTTCGCAGAGTACGTGCTTGCCCTGTTCGATAGCACGTAAAGTCCATTGTGCATGGTCTTGGCTTGCAAGCGGTATATAGACTATATCTATGTTGGGGTCTTTGAGTAATGCTGTGGGGTCATTGTAAATGTGTACTTGTTCGACTTGAGGGGCGTACTCTTTTAGAAGGGCTTCCGCTGCACCTGCTCTGCGACTAGAAATAGCGCTTAGTTTGCTATTTTTTGCGTTGGCTATCGCGGGCATTAGTTGCTGATTAATGCGGGCTGCACCAAGTATTCCCCAGTGTAATTTATTTGATGTAGGCATAATTAACTCTTGTGAATGAAGGGTTATGCAAGTATATATGGTGTTGTGGGAAATTTGTAGCGTGCTGGTGATATACTTCGCGCAGTCGTGATCGCGCGAAGTATAGGTTGAATTTTAGGCAAAAAAATACCAGATCAGCCAGGGAAGGAGGCTATCTGGTATTTTAATTAATCCGCTAAGGGCTTGTAAGAAGTTAATAATACCCGAAAGGTGGCTTGGGTATTATTGAATTCTTGCTTCTAAGCCATTGCGCGGATTTTTTTATTTAATCTGCTTTTATTTCTTGCCGCTTTATTCTTGTGAATAAGGCCTTTGTTGACTGCTGAATCGATAATTGGAACGACTGTAGTGTAAGCTGCTGTCGCTTTTTCTACGTCGCCAGATTCTACTGCAGCAAGTACTCTTTTGATGAATGTACGTAGGTTGCTACGCTGTCCAGTGTTACGGATGCGACTTACTTCTGCTTGACGCGCACGTTTTTTTGCTTGAGCTGAATTAGCCATAATGCCTCAGTTATTACGTTAAATATTTTTAAGCCCTCCATTTTCCTGTTAAATGGTATGATTGTCAAATCTTTAATTACAGGGAATTAAGTCTTGAGTCGTAAACTGTTTAAATCAACCGCTATCGTTAGTAGTATGACGATGATTTCACGTATTTTAGGCTTTATCCGTGACATGATGTTTGCTCGATTTTTCGGGGCTGATTCGGGGACAGATGCCTTTTTTGTGGCCTTTAAAATTCCTAATTTCTTACGACGTTTATTTGCCGAAGGGGCATTTTCTCAAGCTTTTGTGCCTGTCTTATCGGATTATAAAGAACAGGGAAGTAAACGGGCTTTACGTCATTTTATCGATCGTACTGCGGGTACGCTGGCTATCATTTTAATGCTGGTAACTATTGCTGGTATGCTAGCAGCACCTTATCTAATTATGTTGTTTGCACCAGGGTTTGCTTGGGAAGGTGAGCAGTATGATTTAGCGGTGCAGATGTTACGCATTACTTTTCCGTATTTGTTTTTTATTTCTTCGGTAGCTTTTGCAGGAGGAATTTTAAATTCCTTTGGTAAATTTGCTGTGCCTGCGTTTACCCCCGTGTTTCTTAATTTATGCTTAATTGCTGCGACAATTTGGCTCGCGCCGCTAATGGATAAACCCGTGGTTGCTTTGGCTTGGGGCGTTTTTTTTGCGGGAGCAGTGCAATTGGCCTTTCAATTTCCTGCTTTGCGCCGTTTAGGCTTGGTGCCGCGCTTACGTTTCGGTTTTAAAGACTCTGGCGTAAAGCATATTCTAAAATTGATGGTGCCGGCTTTGTTTGGTGTGTCGATTACACAAATCAATTTATTATTAGATACCTTGATAGCTTCATTTTTAGCAACGGGCAGTGTTTCTTGGTTGTACTATTCGGATCGCTTAGTGGAATTTCCTTTGGGGCTTTTTGGTATTGCTTTGGCGACAGTTATTTTGCCTAGCTTATCTAAAAATCATGCCGCTGATGATATGCAGTCTTTTTCTAAATCATTAGATTGGGGCTTGAAATTAGTGCTTTTAATTGGTGCACCGGCTTCTTTAGGCTTAATGATGCTAGCTGAACCTATGGTTTCAACTTTGTTTCAATATAATGAGTTTGGCGTGCATGATGTAATAATGGCTGGGCGCAGTCTAATGGCTTATTCATTGGGTTTGCTCGGGTTTATTTTAGTCAAAGTTTTGGTGCCAGGGTTTACCTCGCGTAAAGATATGAGAACGCCTGTGCGTTTTGGTGTTTATGCGATGATAGCTAATATGGTTTTAAATCTTATTTTGGTGTTTCCGTTGGCTCATGCAGGCTTGGCTTTGGCGACTTCATTGGGGGCTTTTTTTAATGCGAGTTTATTATTATTTACCTTGTTAAAGTCAAGAGTTTATTTACCATCTAGTGGTTGGCGTATCTATATACTACGTATTATTTTGGCGACCAGCGCTATGACAGCCTTGTTATATCATTTTGTTGATGCTAGCTTGTGGTTACAGTGGGGGGTGGCGGAGCGTGCACTTAATTTGGCTATGTGGGTTAGTTTAGGAGGAGCTATGTATGTCGCTGTCTTGTTATTATCCGGTTTAAAATTTAGACATTTATCAGCTCAGGTATGAGTTGTTGGATATTGATGGGAAAGCTGAGTGCGGTCAAAGGGTCGCCCTTGATGGGAATTTTCTCAGTATTCTCAGCCGACTTATAAAGTGCTAAGCTATTTCTATTTAAAATTGAACTCAACAGGCTAATTAAATATGACAGATATAAAGTTAAGCGAGGAGCAATGGCGCGAAAAATTAACGCCAGAGCAATTTGAGGTGTGCCGTTGTAGTGCTACAGAGGCGCCTTTTACGGGAAAGTATGTTGATTGCAAAACGGATGGAGTATATCAGTGCCGTTGTTGTGGGCAAGGTTTATTTGATTCAGCCAGTAAATATAATTCAGGTACGGGCTGGCCTAGTTTTTCGGATATATTGTCTGAAAATACTGTTAAAGAAGTTATTGACAGTTCGCATGGGATGCGTCGTGTTGAAGTTGTGTGCAGTGCCTGCGATGCGCATTTAGGGCATGTTTTTGAAGATGGACCAGAGCCAACAGGTCGGCGTTATTGTATTAATTCAGCCTCTTTGGATTTAAAAGAAAGATGAGTGATCAGCAACAAGTTCAGCAATTATTAGATTTTATTGATGCTAGTCCTAGTCCTTGGCATGCCGTGGCAACTATGGAGCAGAAATTATTAGCTGCATCATTTAGTCGGATCAATGAAACTGAGCAATGGGAATTAAAATCCGGTGGTCGATATTATGTGATTCGTGACGACTCTTCGATTATTGCTTTTGTTATTGGTAGTAAAGCACTACCTAAGCATGGCTATAAAATTATCGGTGCGCATACTGATTCACCTGGGTTAAGGATTAAGCCTTATGCCGTGCATAAAGCAGGTGAATTATTGCGCATGGGGGTTGAGGTTTATGGCGGGCCAATTTTAGCGACCTTTACTGACAGAGATTTAAGCTTTGCTGGGCGGGTCAGTTATCGTGCGGAATCAGGTGTTATTGCTACCCGATTGGTCCGTTTTAAACAGCCTTTGTTGCGCCTGCCTAACTTGGCTATTCATATGAATAGAGCTGTTAATGAAGAGGGCTTAAAACTGGATAAACAAACGGAGTTACCTTTATTGTTTGCCATGAGTAGCAAAGAGCAGCTACCTGATACCTTGTTTTCTGAATTAGTCGCTAAGCAATGCGACCTTGCTACTGAGCAAATTTTATCTTGGGAATTTAATGTTTACGATACGCAAAAAGGCGTGTTTTGGGGGGGGGACCAAGAATTTTATGCCGACAGTCAACTGGATAATTTAGCGTCTTGTCATGCGGGCTTATCTGCTTTACTAGATGAAGCCGCCTTACAATCAGGGCACACTATAATCTGTGCTTTTTTTGATCATGAAGAAGTGGGTAGTGAAAGCACTAAAGGAGCGGATGGAAGCTTCTTGCCTGATGTTTTAGAGCGGATTGCCTTAGTTGGTGGCTTAAATACAGAAGATTATAAGCGTGCTTTGGCCAGTAGTTTTATGCTCAGTGTTGATATGGCACACGCTTATCAGCCTAATTTTCCGGCAGCTTATGAAATGGAACATCGTGTTTATGTGAATAAAGGGCCGGTGATAAAGCTCAATGCTAATCAGCGTTATAGTTCAGAAAGTGTCTCTGAAGCGATGTTTATAAATTGGTGTCAGCAAGCGAATGTACCTTTTCAAAAATATGCACATAGAACAGATATTCCTTGCGGTAGCACCATTGGCCCTATGACTTCAGCTAAATTAGGTGTTCGTACGGTTGATGTGGGCTGCGCAATGTGGGCGATGCACAGTATTAGGGAAAGTGCGGGAGTGCTTGATCATCGTTATATGATTGATGTTATGCGTTGCTTTTTTAAGACTTAAGGAATGAAAATTCAATAGCCCTGTTATATCAGGTCAGCTTTGAGATAAAAAACTCTATGACGACACAGTACAAAATTACTTTCAGTTTTTCCGTTATGATTTTTCTTTTGGTTTTAGGCAGTGGGGTTGCTATTTTTAATGTGCTCAAGCTAGCAAACCTAGCAGAGGATATGTATAAACATCATTTGGTCGCTAGTAATATAGTTAGAGATATTAATATTAAGTTACTTACCATGCAACGAGATATGAAAAATGCGCTCTTATCGGCTAATGAAAGTGAATTACATGATGCGATAGACGCTGTTAATGCTACGGAAAATCAGGTATTAAGTGAATTAGATGGCATTTCGGTGCAGTTTCTTGGGGACAAAGCGCTAATACAGGCTGCATCTCAGGCCGTCCTAAAGTGGCGACCAATACGTGAAGAAGTGATTGCTTTAATGCTTTCCGGCAATCATGCTGAAGCGGTAGCCATTAATAAAAGTAAAGGGGCAGGCCAAGTTCAGCATATTAATGACACCACTCAAGCATTGATACACTTCGCCAACACACAGGCTGCTGCATTTCATGATAAAGCAGAGATAAATAAAAAAACGACCTTGTTTTTACTGTCAATATTGTTAATTTTTTCGATGTTGACTACTATTGTTATTTATTTTTATGTGCTTAGGATGTTTACTAAAGTTAATTTGGAATTAACCAGTTCTAAGCACCTTATCGATCAGAACATGATGATTAAAACCCTTAATTTAGAGGGTAAAACAACAGAAATTAGTAGTGCATTTTGCCGTTATACAGGGTATTTGCAAGAAGAACTTATAAGGCAGAAGAATAATTTTTTCTTAGCTGAAGATAATCAAGCCTTAGCGACTAGAATTTGGCGCTCTATACAAACAGGGCATGCATGGGAAGGTGAATATGTATTGCAGAGTGCGGAGGGTGAAAATAAATGGGTGAGTGCTGTTATCGAACCTATACTAGATGTTGATTATAATCCTATTGCGTACCGCAGTATTGTCCGAGATATTAGTGATAGAAAAGAAGTTGAGGCATTAACTATAACGGATAAATTAACGTCTTTATATAACCGGCAGTATTTTGAGGTTGCTATTAAGCAACAGGCCAGCTTAGCACGTAGAAATAAGCAGTATTTAACTTTAGCTATTTTAGATATGGATTATTTCAAAAAATATAATGAAAAATATGGTTATGAAGCTGGAGATTCAGTGTTAGCTGAAGTGGCTATTTTTTTGCAGCAGACATTAAAGCGGCCTAGTGATTATGTGTTCAGAATGGGGGGCGCAGAATTTGGTATATTGATGTTGGATATGGATGAACAACAGTCATTCAATTTTTTAGAGGCCATTAGAGTCGGTGTAGAAACTTTAAATATTGCTCATGAATTAAGTTATATTAGTGATTTTGTTACAGTTTCTATCGGCTTTCAGGCTTATGCTGATATTCCTGCCGATGAACAGATATTTATTCAAGCTGACAAAGCGCTTTATAGTGCCAAAGAGCAACGTAACACGGTAAAAGGCAATAGCTGTGCAGAAGCGAGTGAAGAAAAAATTGACAGTGAGAGTAGTGAGGTGTGAAAGTATAAATATTTACACTTGATTTAACTAGATTTTTTATGTGTAAGTGATTGAAATATATCTATAAATAGATGATATGGCATCGCTTGGTATATTCTGATATGATTTTTGATTCTTACTTTTCAATTTATTACGAAGAATGTCTGGGTTAATAGGAAGGTTTAGGAATATAAATGTAAATAAATGGAGGCACCTGATATGGAAGCGCAAGTTATTCCTTTTCATTCAGAATATGATGTTAGCACCGAACAAGCTAGAAAATTACTCGCATTGCAGCGTGAAATCTTAGAGAAAGTGGCGTTAAATGTGGAGTATCGAGAAATTTTAGATGCTTTATGTAAAGCAGCCGAGCAAATAGTGCCTAATGCACTTGCTTCTATTATGACTTACGATGAAGCCGGTACATCACTGACTGTATTAGCCGCGCCCTCGGTTCCCGCGGAGGCTATAGCGCAACTAAATGGCTTGGTGCCAGGCGAAAGAGCAGGCTCTTGCGGTACAGCGGTTTATCATAATGAAGCGCAGTATGTGGCGAACACTAGGAATGACCTTAGGTGGAGTGACTTACAAAACTTTGCGGATAATTTTTCTATTCGCGCTTGTTGGTCTAGTCCGGTCAAAATAGAGAAAAACAAAGCGATAGGATCTTTTGCTTTATCAAGTTTTGAAGAAAGAACTCCCTCGGCATTTTATAAGCAATTATTAGAAACTTGTGCGCATATTGTAGGTATTTTGCTTCTAAGGCAAGAAAAAGAGCAGTCACTTTTACGCTTAGTACATTATGACCCTTTAACGGGGTTGATTAATCGTACTTTGTTTAAAGAAAAGCTTAGTGTAGCGATTGAGAGTGCATCTATTCAGAAGCAACCGTTAGCCGTACTAGTTTTAGATTTGGATGGGTTTAAAGATGTTAATGACTGGCAAGGCTATGATATTGGCGATAAAGTATTGCAACAAGTCGTTAAAAATATACGAGAAATTTTAGATCATAGGCATATTTTTTCTCGTTTAGCGAGTGATGAGTTTGTTATCTTGGCGGGTAATTCAGGTGAGCCGTTATCCGTTCAGTTGCTGATTGGGACAATCTTAGCGTTATTTAAGAAGAAATTAACGATTGAGCAGCATGAATTTACTTTATCTACGAGTATAGGCGTGAGCTTATTTCCTGAAGATGGAACGACTGCCAGTGATTTATTACGTAATGCCGATACCGCAATGCATGCAGCAAAAAAAGCGGGGCGAGCTTGCGCGCGATTCTATAATGAGAGTTTAACTAATTCTGTTAAATATAAAATGGATTTAATAACAGATATGCGTTCTGCATTAGCGCGAGGTGACTTTGTCTTATATTACCAGCCTCAATATTGCCAAAAAAACAATAAACTAGTTGGTGCAGAAGCTTTAGTGCGCTGGCAACATCCAGAAAAAGGACTTATTCCACCGAATGATTTTATTCCCATTGCTGAAGAAAGTGGTTTTATTCAGGAGTTAGGCTTATGGGTGTTCGCAGAGGCTTGTCGGCAGTGTAAAGCGTGGTGGGATAGTGGTATTCCTGAATTTTCTTTAGCCGTTAATTTGTCTGTAAAACAATTGGATGCGGATAATATTGAAAAATTTAGGGAGATTTTATGCGCGCTAGAATTTCCTATTCATCATTTGGAACTTGAAGTCACAGAAAGTTTAATTATGCATCATGAAAGCCTTGCTGAGTTGCATAAATTAGATGCTTTAGGTATTCGTATTGCCATGGATGATTTTGGTACAGGGCATTCTTCTTTAGCGCAACTCAAGCACCTCCCTATTTCTAAATTGAAAATCGACCGATCTTTTATTAAGGATTTATCCGAAGATGAGAATGATCGAATTATTGCTAAAACCATTATCGCGATGGGACATAGTTTAGGCTTAATAGTCATTGCTGAAGGCGTTGAAACTGTTGAGCAGCAAGCGTTTTTAGCACAAGAAGGCTGTGATTTAATACAGGGGTATTTATTAAGTCGTCCGTTGACGGTAGAGCAGTTTAGCGATTTATTTAAGGTAGTTTAATATATTTGAACAATAGGTACTGAGCGCGTAAGATCCATAGTGTCTTTTCAAGATCAAGAGGGGTTGTTATGAGTTTATCTACAAAACTAATAAGTCGTATATTTTTAGGTTTACTGTTTTCCAGTACGGTACTTGCCGCGCCAGATATTAATGCGGGCAAAGAAAGTGCAAGCGTCTGCTTTAACTGTCATGGTGCTGAAGGAAACAGTACAAACTCAAACTTCCCAACACTCGCAGGACAAAAGCCAGCTTATTTAGCCAATCAGCTTCGTGCTTTTCGTGATGGGCAACGTGATAATGCGATGATGAAAAATATAGCATCATCTCTATCAAATAAAGATATTAATAATTTAGCTGCTTATTTTGCCTCATTAAAAAATAAAGGTGCTGGTGGTGATAAGGAATTAGCGGAACAGGGAAAATCTAAAGCACCGATGTGTTTTGGTTGTCATGGGAATGGTGCGCAAGGCCTGGGTGTAGCCCCCCGTTTAGCTGGCCAACACCCCGCTTATTTGCAGCGTCAATTACGTGCTTTTAAAGAGGGAACGCGAAAAAATGGCCCTATGCGCGGTATAGCTGGAATGTTATCTGATGAGGATATTAGGGCTGTTACTGAATATATGGGCAGTTTGAAGTAGGGTGGACTTCAGGTTGCTATCATTTTACGTTGGGGCAGAAAAGCGGTAGGGCATGGTTTTAGCCAGCCCTTAGATGGAGTGATTGGTATTAACGGGCATCACGCCCTACCAAAATATATGCATAGGTCCTCACGTAAAATTAAATTAACACTTTAATAGACTGCATAAGCTGCGTAGGTTCGAATTTATACGTACTAAAAAAAGTCTATTTAGGCGAGCGGCGTTCAATTATATACCGAAGTCGAATACTATAAGCACTGCCAGTCCTTAAAGGACTGGCAGTGCTACATAAGTATGGGTAGGCTATATCAAGCCAGTTGCCTAAATACAAGGTACGAATAAATTCGGAACTACAAAAACGTTTTGCCATGATGCTTCGGTACTTAACGCCCGTCTTAAGTTAATAACCACTAGTTAGAATGGCTCAATACATGCGGACTGAAGTTTGCCCTACGATTCTTAAAACTTATGCTATTTTGAAAATCAACGCTACACCCTCTACAATACCCATCTTATTGCTGTTTTTCGGACCTCTTTAATATCATGCCCAACACATCAACTCGCTCAGAACGTAGCCTTTCTTTGATTTTCGTATTTGCAGGCACGCTTTTTGTTAGCGCAACCCTGATGTTTATCTTACAACCTTTGTATGGCAAGCTTATGCTGCCGCTGCTGGGTGGTTCGCCTGCGGTTTGGAATACCTGTATGGTGTTTTATCAGATGCTGCTGTTTTTCGGTTATTTATACGCGCACTTTATCTCCACACGATATAAACCCTTGCGCCAAGTTCAAGTGCATGGCGCGCTTATACTCATCAGTTTAATTGCACTTCCTGTTGGTCTGCCAGAAATTATGACCCCGCCCACCGAAAGCAATCCAACGTTGTGGCTGGTCGGCGTGTTATTTATTTCCATTGGTTTACCCTTTTTTATTCTTTCGACCACTTCACCATTAATTCAAAAATGGTTCTCGCATGTCGGCCATCATACCAGTCATGATCCTTATTACCTTTATGCAGCTAGTAATAGCGGTAGCCTGTTAGCGCTACTCAGTTATCCTTTTATCATTGAACCTAATATTGGTTTAAGTGCGCAAAAAATAACATGGAGCGTGGGCTATATTGGCCTGATTTTATTAATAGCCGCTTGTGCTTGGCTGTTTATACGTTTGTATCAAGATAGCTCGAATACAGAAATAGATGAACAAAAGGTTGTACAAGTTGAACCGACTTTATTAACGAAACTTCACTGGCTTGCACTCGCTTTTGTACCTTCTAGCTTATTATTAGGCTTAACTAATTTCGTTAGTACCGATATAGCTGCAGCGCCTTTGTTGTGGATTATTCCACTTACCTTGTACCTCTTGTCTTTTGTTTTAGTTTTCTCGCGCTGGGCTAAAGGCATTCATCGCGTATCAGTGTGGTTACAGCCTGTCGTTTTATTACCTTTTATTGCTTACTCTTTTATTAATCCAGCGATATTACCGTACTGGGTGGATTTAGTGTTGCATTTATGTGCCTTTTTCCTTGCGGTTATGGTCTGTCATGGAGAGTTGGCTAAATATCGCCCGCATACCGCTTATCTAACTTTATACTATTTAATAATGTCTTTTGCTGGCATGTTAGGTGGTATGTTTAACACCTTTGTTGCTCCCTTTATCTTTAATGGTATTTATGAATACCCAATTATGATTGTCGCCGCCTTATTACTGCGTCCTGCTGATAAAATTTGGCAGAATCAACAATGGCAAGTATGGGCTAAACAAGCAGGATTTCCGCTGCTAATTTTTGTTTTAGGTTGGGCTATTTATTTAGGTGTTTCTGATCTAGGTGGATATATGGATAATATCGGCACAGCACTGATATTATTGGCTGGTTTAACTTATGCCTTTCGTAAGCAAGCTTTAAGCTTAGCCTTATTCACAGGGACGATAATTTTCTTTATTGTTGGCTTGCGTGCCATCATGTCCAATACTATTTATCAAGAACGCACCTTTTTTGGTGTGGTATCGGTGCGTGATAGTGTCTTATTAAATGAGCAGGGCAGACCCGAAAAATACAAAGAATTATTTCATGGTACAACCAAACATGGTGCGCAACGTTCAGGTATTCATGAGCAAGAGCCATTAACTTATTATAGCCGTCCAGGCCCGATGGGACAGCTATTTAAAGAGTTTGATAATAGCAATCAACAGTGGCAAATAGGTATCGTTGGTTTAGGCGCGGGGGCTTTAGCTTGCTACGCCAAACCACAGCAAGTATGGACATTCTATGAAATTGATCCGGTCATTGTCGATATTGCAAAAAATATAAACTATTTTACTTATTTACAACGATGCACACCAAAAGCAGCCATGGTTATTGGTGATGCGCGTTTATCTTTACAATCAGAAGCGGATGCAAAATTTGACCTATTAGTGATTGATGCCTTTAGTTCAGATTCAGTACCGACGCATTTATTAACTCAAGAAGCGATACAACTTTACCTGAGTAAATTAACCGAGAATGGCATTTTAGCGTTTCATATTACCAATCGACATTTAGCTTTGAAGAAGGTTCTATCTGATCATGCCAAGCAATTAGGTTATGCCGCATTGATACAAGAGTTTAAACCACAGCGAGAAATTCCTTTAGTTATTGCGACAGATTGGTTTGTTTTAGCCAAAAATGAACAGGCCTTAGCGCCTTTATATAAGCAGGGCTTAGGTCTGTGGCAGAAACCCGCCTTGTATTTTGATATGAAACCGTGGACAGATGACTTTACTAATATAGTGAGTATTTGGAAGTAACTGGGTAGCTTAAAAGCAGAGAATATAGTAGCTTTCGGCTATTAAAGGGGGCAGGTAGTTTTTTCTGTCTGCTTTCCTATAAAGTTGTTAGCGGGGAATTTATGTTCAACCTAGACTTTCAGTGAAGCTTGTGCCCATGTTTGACTGGTTATTAGTTTGAATTAATAGTCTTATTTCTTGTTTCCATGACGCTGTAGAAGTTCATAGATGAGTGCTCTGCGCCCCAATGAGCTAATTCCTTAACTTAATGGCAGTGATGCGTAGAGCGCTACTTTATTTTTTAACAGGTCGTTATTTGTTTAAAAGGTAATCCACAAGGTTCCAGCGGGTTTTGTTTTTCTGGCTTGTTTCTCCCTGAATCCAGTGTGCAAATAAAGTATCAATCGTACCATCTGTTTGTTTGATTTTAATCCAAGTACTGAGAAAATGTTCCAGTATTAGGTCTTCGTCACTAACGGCAATTACTAATGGAGCGCCTTGGCGGTTAGCAAAAGGATTGACCACAACATATTCAGGGTAGAGCAGTGTCCAAGCGGAACCACCTTCAGCCGTGGTGAGAATAATTTGATTGTGGAATTCCTTATTGTTGAAAAACTCTATCTCTGAGTCTAATTCAGTCACGTTAAAATTGGGGAATAGCTGGTGAGCACGAGCTGAGAAATGACTTTCTTTACGTACAAATGCCTGGATATTCTTGAGCTTAAGAATGGATTCACTATTGCTGAATTTATTACGCAGATGGTCGGGTACAACTAAGGCTAAATGTACATCAAGATAGCTCGTGCTGTATAGCATGCGTGAGGCTGCGAGTAAGCTGAGATTTGGTGTAATGCCAGAAACAGCAATGTCGAAATGATCATCGTCTAATTGTTGTAATAAAAATTCATTCTCATAGGGAATAAATTGAATAGCAGCTTGCAAGTCTTCGGCAAGATGAAGCATTAACTCTATATCAAAACCGACCATTTGTCCTTGTGTATTATAAAAAGAGAAAGGGAGACTGTCTTCATTAATACCAATGCGAATAATACCTGTTTGGCGTATTCTATCTATTAAGTGCTGTCCTGGTTTAAGAGGTATTGGGTTAGGTTGTGATAGGCTGGAGACTGTATAGGGCGCGCGGTCATTTAATAACTGCATATTTAATATTTGTGGATTCTGATTCTCACTGAAAGTGGACTGTTCAAGAACGGTGCGAATGGTTAAGCCGACACAAAAAAATAGCAGTATACTGATCAGGCCGTTACGTATCAATAAACGCCATTTAATTTTAAACACGCCTGTCATTAAGGCTGTAGTGAGAACGGTAAAGGTCATTAAGTGCATCGCACCAGCAACATCGGCAACTCGACCACAAATGACTCCAACCGTCATAAACAGATTAAAAACATCTTCGGGTATATGGTAAAGGTTAAGTAAAAATGGTAATGCGGTAATCAGTTTGCCGAAACTTAAAAATAACCCAATGGTGAGCATCACTGGATAATCAAGAAATGTCAGCGGGTTGTCATAAAACCAAGCTGCAAAAACAATAAATACAAGGCTAAGTAGTTTGCCCATATCAGGAAATGGGTAGGCTAGCGGAAGTACCAAGTCGGGTATACGCGCTTGTTCATGTTCGGTTGTTACATGCGAGTGAAATAAACGGTTTATCACTTTAATCAGTAAGGGAATGACCACAAATACACTGCCTACGACAAAAACTGTCAGTAGCACATTTCTCGATTCGCGAGCAATTTGTCGGTAGCTGAAGGGGGTGCAGCTGGTAATCAGTAACGGCAGAACGATAAGAGTCACTAATAATACTGCGCCGATAAGCATTAATACATACGCTTGAACACGCCCGAATTCATTTAGGCTAAGTGTGCCAGCAGCACTAGCCGCAATGCCAAAGACTCCGATAGGCGTTAACATGACGACAAAGCTATTGACTCGTAATAGAATTTTTGTAATATGGCTGAAATTATTTAATAAAGATTTATGATCTTTATAGCCAATGCAAGCACTGCCAAAAAGCATGCTGAATAAAACCACGGCAGGTACAGCATTCTGGGCTAATGACTGAAAAGGATTGGCGGGAATAAAAAGTTGTAGAAAATTAATTTGCGGTGCATTTGTGACTAATAAGGAGCTGAAAAAAGCACCTTGTTCCATACTGGGTAAGGTGAGAGACATGGCCCAAACGCTAAATCCTCCTATTAGCCATAGTACTAATAGCACCAACAAGCCTTGCCGAGTAAGCAAGCTAGCCTCAAAATAACTGAGTCGCCCTATATTGCCGATTAAAGAAAATACAATATAAGGGAGTACTGTCATTTGCAGCAGGCCGATATAAATATCACCTAAGATTTGTAGTTGTCCGGCAGGTTCCCCAAACAGCAAGCCTACTGTAATGCCTAAAAATAGACTGCCAACAATGTAGAGTGTAAAGTTAAAATGACTGTTATGGCTTTCTATCTTTAGCAGTTTATCAATCATAGAGGAATGGTTTTGGCGGATTATGAAGGCTGTATTTTTAAAGTGTTTACTTTGATTCTAACCCAGATTTTCAATTTAAATTTGTAAGTCATTGGAATATATGTAAATAGGTATTATGGGAGTTGCTTAGCATATGACGGCATGATTTATAATGCTTACTTTTCAAATTGTTATGAAGAATATCAGGTTTAATCACTATTTTCTAAGGCTGGGTTAAGATGAAGTGAAGAATAGACCTGAAGTTTCCCCATCTTAAACTCATAGCATTAGCGAGAAATATATTCACCCTATATTGATTATCGTTTCCAGCGATGAACAATAAATTCTACCGCTTCTTGGATATTTAAATCACGTGTGCCACCGCCAGTACGTAAATAAAATTTAGGTGTATTATTTTGGGTAAAAAAGACGGGGCGAGGTGAGGCTAAAATAATTAAACGGCAAACATGTTTGCCATTAACGACATGAAAAAGTACTTTGACGAATTGGCATAAATCCGCTCCTAAATGAGTGGAAATAGCCGTAATAATGGCTTGCTCATAACCATCTTGGTCGGAGCGCTTTAAACTTTGATAATCTTTTTCCAAGCCAATAATTTCACCATTATCGGCAACACCAATTAATAAAGTGCCTCCATGTGAGCTATTTAAGTAACCCGCTATGGTTTTTAAAATAACAGCTTCTAATGAACGGTTGACTCTATCTTGCTCTAAATCCCAGCGAAAAGAGGACTTGAATTCGAGTAATGCGTTTTCACCTTGTAAGATTAAGGCTTGTAAATTAACCGAAAGTTCATTACTTAAGCGATTAATTCTTTGTAAGCGGCGATGTAGCATTTCATAGATAAAAGCGATAGCTAGGCCAAAAACAGCACCGACTTGAGCGAGAAACATTGTTTTTTTCGGGGTATTACCTGTTAAAGATGATATAAGTTGCTCATAGGCATAGTGCAGTGCAGTGCTGGCATTTCTTTGTAAGTCATTGCCCTCTATTTCAAAGTAGAAAATAAAATCATTAATTGGGTAAAAAATCAATACACCTGTTAACGCACCAATAAGGGCGGCAAAAAAATAGAGCTTAAAACGTTGCTCCCAGAGTGCGATAATCAGTAATAAAAAGCGTTTCATTAATTATTTTTTTCTAAGGGCAAATTAGCAGATCGCCAAGCGGTCATATGGCCTTCTAAATAACGAATATTTTCAAAACCAGCTAAGAAATAAGCAAATTTAGCAATGCCAGCACGCGGACCGTGTTCACAATACAAGATTAAATCACCTTGTTTATCATACGTATTTAAAGCGCTGCTAGTAAATGATTGCCAGAAAGGAATATGCCGTGCGCCTGGAATATGCCCTGAGTTATATTCCATACTGGAGCGTACATCAATGATGGCAGGCGGGGAATCTGACTGTAATAAAGCTAATAATTCAGCTTGTCGAATATGGCTTTCACTGGATGTACTACAGGCTTGTAATAATAAGCTTAATAAACTGGCAAATAATACTTTCATTTTATTTATCCTCCGGTGGCACTCATATGACGCATGATGATAGGTTGTTCGTTTAAATCAAATTCGTGTTTTTCTGGTTTGATTTGCATGGCATCAATAATGATTTTTTTGATGTCGTCAATGGTGTTGGCGGGGTTACGTACTGCTGCTTTTAAATCAACAGAATGTTCATTACCTAAGCATAATAATAAGCGACCTTCAGCCGTTAGTCTGACACGATTGCAAGTGCTGCAAAAATTATGGCTATGTGGCGAGATAAAACCGACTTTTATTGATGATCCTTGAATATGGAAATAGTCAGAAGGGCCGGCTGTGGTCTCGCTGATATGCTGTAAATTAAACTGTTTGGCTAAATCAATGCGAATTTGATCGCTAGAATAATAGGTGACAGCACGGTTATGGGAGTCAACTAAGCCGAGCGGCATTTCTTCGATAAAGCTAATATCAATGCTTTTATCTATAGCAAACTGCACCAAATCAACTACTTCATGGTGATTACGGTGTTTTAAAATAACTGCATTGATTTTTATACCTTTAAATCCCGCTTTGATGGCCGATTCGATACCTTTTAAAACGATGTTTAATTCACCGGTGCGAGTTAGTTCTTTGAATTTTTGTGCGTCAAGCGTGTCTAAACTAATGTTTAAACGTGAAACATTAGCTTGCTTTAAATGCTCGGCTGATTGTTCTAAATGCGAGCCATTTGTGGTCATAACTAACTCATTTAGTAGCGGCAATGAACCAATTTTTTCTAATAGTTCGATAGCGCCACGACGGACTAGTGGTTCGCCGCCAGTAATTCTAATTTTTCCCACACCTAATTCAGTAAAGCATTGTGCGAGTAAATGAATTTCTTCCAGAGTTAAAATTTGTGTGCGCGGTAAAAAAGTCATATCTTCTGACATGCAATACACGCAACGAAAATCACAGCGGTCGGTAATAGAAATGCGCACATAGTCAACAACTCGGCCGAATCGGTCGATAAGTTGTTTAGGTTGGTTTGAGTGGGGCATTGATTATGCTTATTAATAGAAAGCTAAAGTGTGTCATTAGCCGATAATTTTAGCAGCTAATGAGCAGTGGTAATAAATAAATTGACATAAGTTGACGAGAAGACATAGACTAGACTGACTAGATTAATAGCTTAGGAGGAATGATTATGCACAATAAAAGATGGCAACTTCAAGAAGCAAAAAGTCAGTTTAGCCAGTTAGTTGATAAGGCAATGACTGAAGAGCCTCAATTTGTCACTCGACATGGGCATGATGCAGTGGTAATTTTGTCTTTTGATGATTATAAAAAATTAACGCAACCCAAAACTGATTTGGTGAGTTTTTTTAGAGCATCGCCCTTGCTCGGGGAGCTTATAGATATTTCTCGAGGTACTGATTTTCCAAGAGATATTGAGTTATGAAATATCTGTTAGATACCTGCGTTATTTCTGAGCTTATAAAGCCTGTGCCTAATGAAAGAGTGCTAGCGTGGCTGCAAAATATAGATGAAGCTAGTTTGTACCTCAGTGTTCTCACTTTTGGTGAAATAGAAAAGGGAATTGAAAAAGCAGTCGATATGACGCGCAAAAAAAGATTGCAATTGTGGGTAGAAGAGGATTTAAAGCAGCGATTCGAGGGTCGTATTATTGCTGTTGACATTCATGTTGCTACGAAATGGGGGGAAACTCAGGGTAAAGTTGAGCTGCTGGGTAAACCAATGCCTACGATTGACGGGCTTATTGCTGTTTCGGGTTTAGTGCATAATTGCGTAGTTGTCACTCGAAATGTGACAGATATGCAGCAAAGTACGGTGGCATTATTTAATCCGTGGTTAGGTGAGGCTTAGGAAGGAGAGGTAAATAATAGACGAGTCTTATATTCTGTGGAAGCGACTTTAGCCACGCAACACGGCTAAAGTCGCTTCCACATTATTTTGTGTAACTCCATGTTATTTAATCGCGGTTTCTTAGAGTTAAAAATTTTGTATCAATTTATATTAGGCGACTATTAATGATTAAAAAACTACTTTTTATTGCGGCATTGATCTGCTGTCAGCTGAGCTATGCCAGCGACAAAATTACGCTTCGTTTAGGTGTATTGGCTTATGGTACGGTCAATTGGGAGTTAGCTGTTATGCGCCAAGCAAAACAGATGGAAAATGCTAGCTACTTTTTGCAAGTGATACCGATGGCGAATCCTCAAGCGGGTAAGATTGCCTTGCAATCAGGTGCGCTGGATATCATTGTTGCTGATTGGATCTGGGTGTCATATCAGCGTAGCTTGGGACGAGATTATACGTTTTATCCGTATTCAAATACTACGGGGGCATTGGTTGTTGCTAAAGACAGCAAGATTAAAAATTGGCGAGATTTAAAAGGTAAACGTCTTGCAATAGCAGGAGGGGAGCTAGATAAAAATAGTTTGCTATTGCAAGCTTTAATGCAAAAGCAAGGGCAGGGTGAATTATTCCAAGAAATAGAAAAAGTTTATGGTGCGCCGCCATTATTAGCACAGCAATTAAAACAGCAGCGTGTTGATGCTTTATTAACTTATTGGCATTATGCTGCGCGTTTAGAAGCTGAAGGTTATAGGGTGTTAATGACCGGTACTGATATTTTACAGGGTTTAGGGGTTGAGCAAAAAGTGCCGAGTATTGGTTTTGTATTTAACCGTACTTGGGGGAAACAGCATCAAGCTGTTATTCAGCATTTTTTAGAGCAATCTAAGCAAGCTAAAAATACTTTGTGTCGTATTGATGTGGCTTGGCAAGTGATAGATAAATTAACCCATGCTAAATCGAAACAGGAAAGTCGGCTGTTGCGCGAGCGTTATTGTGCAGGGAGAGTCAACCGCTGGGGGAAGGAAGAACGACAAGCGGCAGGCGATATTTATCAATATTTACAAAAGATAAGTCAGGGGCGATTGACGGGTAAGTCAGCAGTCATTCAGGCAGGGACTTTTTGGTAGTTTACTGGTTGAAGCGCTAAATTTTGTGGCGCTTTCTGCAAAAAAGGAGAAGGAAAAAGTTTCTACCAATTAATTTTGTTGTTTTCAAACAACATCAGTGTGTTTTAAGTTGGTTCTTGTTGGTGATTTGTTGTGTTTTTGCGACATTTTTTCTTTTTTGTGATATTTCTTTGTTACAATATCGAAAGTTTATTTTTCTTCAACATTTATCAAAATATAGCAATGACTACAAAACACTCTGGAAAAATTTTAGCTTTAGCTATCTCTGCTACTTTAGGCAACGTTAGCGCTCAAGCTGTAGATAGTGAACTTTTAGATACACTATTAAAAAATGGTGCAATTAATAAAACGCAATATAACCAATTATCACATAAAGTAGCGGCAGAAAAGAAGAAAGAAGAAGCTACAGATTGGACTAATAATGTCAAAGTATCGGTCGGTGAAAAGGGTTTAAAAGTTGAATCAGCAGATAAGCAATTCAAATTTCAGTTTGGTGGACGTTTGCAAGTAGAAGCAAATGGGGATATTGGTGATGATGAGTTAAGTCAGGGAGCGACGGAAGGCGTTGAAGTGCGTCGTGCTCGTTTATATATGAAAGGTATCGTCTGGGGTGATTATAAGTATATGATCGAAGCAGATTTTGCTGATAACGATATAGCGATTAAAGATGCCTTTTTAACCTACAAAGGGTTTGACTGGAATAACTTAGAAATCACTGTCGGTCATCAAAAGCAACCCATCAGCATGGAGTTGCAAGAAAGTTCAAACGATATTATGTTTACTGAGCGTTCAACGGTCAACGTTTTAACAGCTCCGGCGTTTGATCGTGCGATTGGTTTGCATTTTAAGACATCTGATAAAGACTGGTCTGCACAGCTTGGTTTTTATGGTGATGGCATGGCGCCAGAAAAAGACGGTAATGTTGATGAAGGTTGGTCGTTTGCTTCGCGTGTAACTTATGCGCCATTAAATACTAAAACTCATGTTTTTCATTTGGGGGCTTTTGGTGGTTATAAAGGCTTTAGTGATTCGCATAGTGAGGTTAAGTTTTCTTCGGAAACATCACATATGTCTAATCTTAAGCTGACAAATGTAAGAGTGACGAATGTTGACGGGCTTGGTATTTTCGGGGTTGAATCTGCTTATATGCTTGGGGCATTTTCGGTTCAAGGGGAATACGCACATGAATGGATCACACGTAGTGGTGGCGAGAAAGGTTTAGATCTTAATGCGGCTTATGTGCAAGTAGCTTGGACATTGACGGGCGAAGCGCGTAGCTATAAAGGTTCTGATGGTGAGTTTAAATATTTGAAGCCTAGCCAAAACTTTAGCTGGAGCAAAGGTACATGGGGTGCGTTTGAACTAGCAAGTCGTTATGGTATTAGTGATATTGCTTATGGTAGCTATAAGGATGGCACTAGAGAGCAGGATGTAACCGTTGCTCTAAACTGGTACATGAATAATAACGTACGTATTATGGCAGATTATCGTTATGCCTTTGACCTTGCAGGGTCTGGTATCACAGAGCTTAATGGTAGTGATCTTGATCACGGTGTGCACTCATTTACATTGCGTACACAATTTAAAATGTAATGTAGCTAGTTTTATTTGAGTGCAGGAAAGGTCAGCTAATGCTGGCCTTTTTTTTGTTAGGCGCGCCATCCTACCTCATGAAATACTTGGGGCTCCTGTCGCCAAATATTCATTCACATACGGAGCGAATTGGATAAGCCCCAGTACGCCCTGCGTCCGCTTCAACTTCGCACAAAAGCCGCTACGTTAAAGCTACCTCAAATGGCTTGACGGCTGTCG
>Ga0256840_1000922_pt1 | contig 28871 bp, 32 predicted proteins | sample 355202metaG_FD_185969 | JGI IMG/M metagenome (GOLD analysis project Ga0256840, IMG submission 185969) | Hydrothermal vent microbial communities from Mid Atlantic Ridge, Atlantic Ocean - 355-202 | ecosystem: Environmental > Aquatic > Marine > Hydrothermal vents | place: Atlantic Ocean: Mid... | reverse complement strand
GTAAAGCGAATTTGTATACAGAAATAGCGACTCTCGCGTAAGCTTTTAACATAGTTGATACTCTCTTTAAAGCGCATTAAATCTTTGTTATTTAATGCGCTTTAATTTTCCCCCCCCCTTTTTTTTAATCCGTGCATCCTTTCGTACAAAGGCCTCTGAATGCGTAATCTATTTTTTTCGTTGATACTTTTCACCAGTCTTTTTACTTTAACCGCTTGTAGCGAACCCCCCTTTGAAAAGCTGGAAGAGAGTGCGGTGATTGTGGCATTTGGTGATAGCTTAACTCAAGGGGTTGGTGTTTCGATTGAGCACAGTTACCCAGCGGTATTACAATCATTATCGGGTTATAAGGTTGTTAATGCGGGCGTATCGGGAGAGACCACTGCTCAAGGGCGGGTTCGTTTTGCCAAGGTTTTGGAGCAAGAGCAGCCTCAGTTAGTGGTGTTATTAGAGGGAGGGAATGATTTTTTGAAAAAGATTCCTCGCGAGCAAACCCAAGAAAACTTAGCCAGTATGATTGCTTTGGCACAAGCGAATGATGTAAAGGTTTTATTGGTCGGTGTCCCTGAAAAAGGGATTTTTTTGAGCAGTGCTGCGTTATATGAATCTTTGGCAGAGCAGTGGAATGTCCCGTTGGAAAATGACATTGTCGGTCACTTAATGAGACGAACCTCGATGAAGTCAGATTACGTTCACTTTAATGAAAAAGGCTATCAAAAATTGGCAGAAGCGATCTATTTAAAATTGCAGGAGAGTGGCGCAATTTAAAATACTATCCTTTTTTATAAAAATTACGATTTTTGCGAGGATTGGAACGCTCTTTAGCCGTGAACGCTCTTTTTTTAGGTTGTTTTTTAAGGTGACTTTTAGGCGCCGCAACTTTACTAGACCCTGAAACCGCTTGATTGATTTCAGCCATCTCTGTTGGGGTTAAATCACGCCATTCATTGGGTTTTAATTTTCCTAAGGTGACATTCATAATACGGTTACGAATAAGACGTGTGACTCGATACCCTAAGTATTCCGTCATACGACGAATTTGGCGATTAAGTCCTTGGGTGAGAATAATGGTGAAAACAAATCGACTCTGTTGGGTGACTGTGCAAGGTTGAGTTACGGTGTCTAAAATAGGCACGCCTTGTGCCATTTTTTGGATAAAATCTTGGGTTATGGGTTTATCAACGGTAACAAGGTATTCTTTATCGTGAGCATTTTCAGCACGTAATATTTTATTAACGATATCGCCATCACTGGTTAAAAAAATTAACCCTTCGGAAGGTTTATCGAGTCGCCCAATTGGAAAGACACGCTCGGGGTGGCCTACCGCATCAATAATATTCTCTTTAACACGATGCTCAGTGGTACAGGTAATGCCAATAGGTTTGTGATAGGCGATGTAAATACGATCTTTTTTGTCTTCACGAACCGCCATGATAGGCTTGCCATCCACTTTGACAATATCTTCAGGTTGCACTTTGGTGCCCAGTTCAGGAATTTGGTTATTGATGGTGACACGGTTTTGTTCAACCAAACGATCGGCTTCTCGACGAGAGCAAAAACCAGAATCACTGATAAATTTATTGAGGCGTTTTTCGGTTCGAGGGGTCAAAGTGATTTCCTAATCAAGTTTTTTATCTGAATATTATAACAAGCTTTTATAAACAGGGAGAGGGGGGTAAAATTTGCTTCTCTTTTTTAAATAGGTTGAGTCCGTTGTGAGTAAAATAAGTGTGGCACAAGCCGTTAGTCGGTTACGCTCAGGAGAGGTGATTGCGTATCCAACCGAAGCGGTATATGGCTTGGGGTGTGATCCGTTTGATTTACAGGCGGTTGAAAAGCTGTTTCACGTGAAGCAACGCCCTTTTGAAAAGGGGGTGATTTTGGTTGCCGCTTCCGTGGAGCAAGTTGTGCCTTATGTTGAGTTGTTCAATACCGACTGGGAAGAAGAGGTGTTGCAAACTTGGCCAGGGCCAGTAACGTGGGTTTTGCCAGCAAAAGAGGGGGTACCGGATTGGGTGACTGGGGGGCGAAAAACCGTGGCAATTCGAGTCTCTGATCACCCTGTCGTTCAGGCATTGTGTTTGGCTTATGGTCAACCAATGGTATCGACCAGTGCGAACATTACATCACATTCGCCCGCCATGTCTTGTTTGGAAATTAACACGGTATTTAAAGAAAAAGTACCGTGTGTAGAAGGTTGTTTGGGCGGTTTGGATAATCCCACTCAAATTAGAGAGGCAAAAACGGGGAAGTTATTACGCTGAATGGTTACCACTTTTAACGTCGTTTCATTGCGGCTTCAAATAAGGGCTCGACACGTTTAGCGTATTTATTTAGATCTTTAATTCGGTTTTTGTGTGAGGGGTGTGTACTTAAAATTTGAGGAGGGCTTCCTCCTTTTGATTGGGCGGCCATTTTCTTCCAAACATTTACGGCCGCATAAGGGTTGTACCCAGCACGAGCCGCTAACTCAACACCGATGCGGTCAGATTCGATTTCATGGGTTCGGCTGTTCGGGAGGGTGAGAGTGACTTGAAATGCCAATGCCGTAGCATCTAAGGCGGGTCCTCTTACGCCAGTGAAAATACTCAGAGCAGATAATCCAACTTGGGTTAATGTTTGGCGCGAGGCACGCTCTCTTCCATGCTCTCGCAAGACATGCGCAATTTCATGCCCCATGATGGCCGCAATTTCTGCATCCGTTAAGTTTAATTTTTCAATAATGCCTGTGTAAAATGCAATTTTTCCCCCGGGCATCGCCCATGCATTGAGTTGGTCTGATTTTATGACATTCACCTCCCAATCCCACTGTGGTGCGTCTTTTCTAAACACAGCAGTTTGAGGGATAATACGATTGGCGATACGTCTAACCCGTTGGACGATATGGCTGTTAGGATCCATTAGGGTATGTGTTTTTTGTGCCTCTTTTAGCACGGCATTATAGGCCTGCTTTCCCCCCTCATTCATTTGGGCTGGAGAGATGAGTAATAGTTGCTCTCGCTCAATCCCCACGGCACCTTTTTTGGTTGTTTGACTTAAACAACCTGTTAAAGCAATTAGTAGAAGAGTGGTTATAAAGATTGATAGATATTTCATATTTATTTTGAAGCCATGTTTCTTCATGATTAGGTTTGTAGCATACTTTATTTAGCGCTTTTTCTGCAACTATGGGGGAGTTATAAGTACCATAATCGTACTTTGAGTTGGTTATTTATTTTATTATTATTGGGTCATTAAAAAATAGAATGGAAAAGCACGCCTCATTTTTTTATACTGGAGCCGCTTTATTTTTAGTATTCAAACACTTGGGTGCATAAAGTGCGTAATAATAGATCTTTGTACGAAAGGATACACGGACAAGGTGAATTGAGCGCGCTCAAGAGAGAGTACCCTAGGGTATAGGGGGGTATAAAAAAGCTGAAATATGCCTGATTTTCATTGAAAACCTTACGAATACCTAGGTATTCCCTGCGATTTCCGTCTCAATCAGCCAAATTTCATCTCTTTTTTTTTCGCGCCTCTCTTGTGCAAAGGTCTCAATAAGATTTTTTATTTAAGGGATAAATGATGAGTGATGCAAAAAAAATTAAGATTCTTATGATTGGCTTAGGTCGTATTGGTGGGCGTTTCTATGAGAAATTTACTGCGATGGATCAAAGCAAGGTTGAAATTATAGCTATCTCAGAATCGAATATGGGAAATGCACTAATCGATGATGCGCTGGATCGTGGGATTCCCAACTACCCTCAATATGAAGAGGCGGTTAAGGTATTTGGGGAGGGAATTGATATTATTATGGATACCTCTAACCGGACTGAAATAAAGTTAGCATTACGTAAATTACTACAAGAGACCGATAATCGACATACCGTTATTTTGCCAATGGTGGTGGATTATTTGATGTGGTATTTAATGGATGATAAAGCGATGCCACAAGCTCACCATAAAGATATTGGTTATTAGCCTTTGAGTCCCACTCTCACCTTTTTTCTTAATAGACTTGGAGCAGTTTTGACAGCTCCTTGAGCCCCTCCTTCCCTAAAGTATTCAAAATACCTATATGCTTGAATGCTATCTATCTTCATTAGATTCTTGTATTTTTAGTGCAATTTAATAGAAGGAGACCTTTGCACGAGAGGGACGCGAGAGAAAAAAGAGATAAAATTTGGCTAATTGAGGCGGAAATCGCAGGGAATACCTAGGTATTCGCAAGATTTTCAACAAAAATTAGGCATATTTTAGCCTTTTTTATCCGTGTATCCTTCTCGTGCAAAGGTCTCTTATAGAGTGCTGAGTTACTATGTTTTAGATAGTAATCAAATTAGAAAGTAACGGTATAGAGTGATCTAAACCGTTACGATTTGGCTTTACTTTAATTTAAGCGTTGAACTGCCTTTTGCGCCAGTGTTATCAACAACCGCAATCGATACTTCATCGCCAGAGTTAGCTTTGACCTTAACGGAGACATATGGGTTTGCTGAAACCGCTCCAGACCATTGTGCATTAACTGCTGTTTCGCCGTTAACAGCAATTTCGACGGTCTCAATAAATTTAGCTGGGTAGGGTTTTCCAGTTTTTTTATCCATACGTAACCCAGATTCCATTGGGTGTTTAATAAGGGCTTTTACTTCAGCAACACCTGCTTTAGATTTTCCACGCATTCTGATTTTAATAGACATAGTTATTCCTTTCCATAATATGTTAAGTCATTGTGTTTGTAAGCGTCTTAAGGTTTATCCGCCACAACCACCGATGGTTACTTTGACTTCTTGTTCTGCTTTAAGTAGTTTCCCGTCCGCTTTTACAATAGCGACGACATTCATGGTTTGTCCAAGTTTAATTCGAGTAGAAACAAATCCAAGTGCCGCAGGTGCGAAGGTGTACTCACAGACTAAAGGCATTGGGTTTTTGCTACCAAGAATGGCAATCGATTCAACGCCACTGATGGCGGTTGCATCAACTGTAATCGGTGTAACCGCACCATTTTCAGCAATCGCAGGAGCTTTGAGCTTGATATCGCTTGATTCGGTTGTGCTGCTTGAACCAAAAATACCAGAGAGTGCATCTTCAGTAGTTTTTGAGGTAAAAGCTTTTGAGTTCCATTCGGCAAGAACAGTTGTTGGGGTTAATAAGCCAGCGTTAACTGCGACGACGGTTGCACCCGTTGCAAGGGTGCCTTTAAGAAAAGATCTACGTTTCATAAGTGTTTAACTCCCTGTGAAGGTTTTATATTGTGTTTATAGTGTATAAATATAATCAGTGATGGTGTTGATCTCACTGTCGGTTAAGATGCCATGTCTTCCAAAAGGAGGCATGATGCTATTAGGTATGGTAAGTTCAGGAACGCCCCATATTTTTTTAACCAGTTTTTGTTTATCTGGATAGCGCAATTTCATCGCAACCAATGCAGGTCCTATATTGCCAGGCATAGATCCGCCTTTGATCGCATGACAGGCCAAACAGTTGCCCTTGGAGCGAGAAAAAGCGAGTTTTTTACCCTCTTCAATGGTTGCGGCAGAAGGCTCTGAGGCGACTGCCGTGATTGGTGTTGAAATGACGAACCCTGATATTGCAAGGGCTGTCAGTAGGTGTTTCATTTTAGAAATCATTATTTCCTTCCTCCTAAAAGTGTCTTTCAACCTTCCCGTTTGATTGCACTTTAGATTGCATTGGGGTTTTTATTTGAGTAACTTTTTTACCCTTTGTTTTGTAGCTTACTCAGTTGGATAATAAACGCAAGTATTTTAGCTTTCAGTAGCGATAGTATTTTTAATCACCCAACAGTATTTTCTTATATGTTTGTGTTAGTGATTGTTTATCTTCTTGGTTTTCAATGACTTGCTGTTTTCTTGTTCAAATCGCACTATTTGTTGTTTCAGGAATCGGTCTGCGGTTATTTTGGCTTGTTTTAATAAGTATTGGGTTCTTTTAATATTGCCAATGTTGAATTGCGCAAGGGCTAAAAAAAAGTGCGCCTCAGCTGTTTGTTGTTGATTGGCATAGATTTCAGAGAGTTTTTTATAGGCTAGATAGCGGTAGCGTTGGCTTTTAGTATGTGTTTTTAATAGAGCAATGGCTTTTGGGGTGTTGTTTGAATGGCGTAATAAATTGACATAGCTTAGTAATACGGCGGTATTATTTGGGTAGATATCTAGTAGATAGTCCGCTTGATGCCGTGCCGTACTTATTATTTTAGGGTCATTAATTTGGTGTTTTACGAGGGTTCGTAATAATAAGGTTGTATAAAGCCAGTGGTTGGGGTTCTGTTCGACCAGCGTTTGTAAGCAGGTGAGGTCAGAAAGAGGAAGTGGGTTATGGGTGTTTAATGCCTGTAGATTTTTTTGATAGCAAGCGATGGCAGGGGTGTTTTTTTGAGTAAGCAGGGGGGGGGATTGTTGTGCGCCTTGAGTCTTTAGTTTTAGTTGAATCAGTGCGAACTGGTTATTGGCTTGTTTGGGGTGTCGTGCGGGGAGTGTTTGTGCTCGATTTTCAGACTCAGCAATCCGACGCTCTGTGACAGGGTGTGACCGTAAGATTTCAGGAGTTTTAAAGGTGTTGTTTTGCTCCTTTTTGGCGAGTCGCGCAAAAAAGTCGCCCATTGCATGTGGATCATAGCCCGATTGGCTTAGAAACTGAATGCCAATATGATCGGCCTCCGACTCGTGCAGTCGAGAGTTTTTGAGCTGTTTTTCAATATCAAGACTCAAACCAGCTAGCAGTGTTGGGTAGACCGCGGAGCTGTCATACATGCCAATTAAAGCAGCGGCGAGTAGGGTGGCGATGGTGTTTAAATTACTCTGCTTACTATTAACTTCATGTCCGCGGGAGAGGTGGTTTTGGGTCACATGCGCAATTTCATGAGCAATAACCGCGGCTAACTCATCTTCATTTTTAGCTGCTAAAATCAGACCGGTATGAATTCCGATAATACCATTCGGGCCTGCAAAGGCATTGATACTGAGATCGTCAATCACGTAAAACTTAAATTGACGTGATTCACCGGTCTGGCTTGCCATTTCATGACCAATTTTACGAATATAGGTCACCACATCAGGATCATAGTTTAGATTATATTGTGTATGTAGCGCGGTATTGAACGCACGGCCGAGGTCTTGCTCAACTTCGACATTGTACGCAATTAAGTCCGATGAACCTAAGTCTGGTAGCTTGGCAGCATAGGCAGTCAGCGCAGGGGTTAATAGCACCAATATCAATAGGAGATGGTAAAATGGTGCGCTTAGTTTTTTTACAATACCGTGTCGATGATTCATTTGAGTGTTGATGCCGTGCTTTTCAAGAGTAGATGTTGTGGATATTAGAGTAGATAGTAAAGGATTGGCATGTCCGATGCCAGTGATTAAACTTAAGAAAGCATTAACCCAGAACCCAGAACAAAAGAGCGTGTTTTTACTGGCGTTAACCGATGAGGGGGGATTGAAAGATATTCCCGCGTTTTGTCAGCAGCAAAAATTAGACTGGGTCTTGTTACAAGAGACCCCTTTTATTGAGTTTAAAGTGTGGCGCATGTCATGAATGAGGGGGGAGAAAAAATGAGTGAATCGTTAAATGATGCGTCTTTATCAGAGCAATTAAGTATCATCCACACCAAAGGCACACTGGATTGGGCGTACCCAGTTTTTATACTCGCCAGTACTGCCGCCGCTATGGATAAGAAAGTCGAACTGTTTTTTACCTTTTACGGCTTAAACTGCCTGCTTAAAGACACCAGCGGATTAAAAGTTTCTCCGTTAGGAAACCCAGGAATGGTGATGAAAAGCCCTGTTGGCCCTGATTGGCTTAAGCGTGTGGATTGGAACAAGGCGCTTCCTGGGTTAGTTTGGACACTGCCTGGTGCGGCAAAACTGGCGACCTGGGGCTTTAAGAAACAGATGTTGCTTGAAGGGCAGGTGCCCGTAGAAGAGTTAAGAGCACTTTGTATTGAGTTGGGTGTGAGTATGACTGCTTGCCAAATGACCATTGATTTGATGGGCTATCAACAAAGCGATTTTATCGAGCCGATCTCATTTTCTGGTGCGGCGACCTATTTTGCCAATACGCCTAAAACGCAGAGTTTATTTATCTGACGTTTTGATAGAATAAACAAAATGAGACCTTTGCACGAGAGGGGCGCGAGAGAGAAAAGAGATGAAATTTGACTGATTGAGGCGGAAAGCGCAGGGAATACCTAGGTATTCGCAAGGTTTTCAACAAAAATCAGGTATATTTCAGCCTTTTTTATCCGTGGATCCTTTCGTGCAAAGGTCTCAAAATAATTATTTTTAATAAAAAAGTGACCCTATGAAACCATTTGAAAAAGGGATTTACCTCCTGCCCAACTTAATGACCACTGCCGCGTTGTTTGCAGGGTTTTATGCCGTGATTGCTGGTATTCAAGGCAATTTTGAACTGGGCGCCATTGCTATTTTAGTTGCGATGGTCTTGGATGGTCTGGATGGACGAATTGCTCGAATGACCAACTCGTGCAGTGCGTTTGGTGCGGAATACGACAGCCTGTCAGATATGATCTCGTTTGGTTTAGCGCCTGCGTTGCTAATGTTTCAGTGGATATTACAAGATTTTGGTAAGTTAGGGTGGTTAATCGCCTTTATTTATACTGTTGCAGCAGCGTTGCGTTTGGCGCGTTTTAATACCCAAGTGGGCGTGGCAGATAAACGATATTTTCAAGGATTACCCAGTCCCGCCGCTGCGGGGGTTTTGGCGGCACTTATTTGGATGGTTGAAGCAAACGAGCTAGAAAACGCAATGTTACCGATGGTCGGATTGGTGTTAACCCTTGTGGTTGGGTTAATGATGGTCAGCAATATCCGTTTTAGTTCGTTTAAAGAGCTTAATTTAAAAGGGAAAGTGCCCTTTGTCACGCTGTTAATCATTGTTTTAGTGTTTGTGGTTATCACCTTAGAGCCTCCAACGCTACTGTTTTTGATCTTCTTAACCTACACCTTATCAGGTCCTGTGGTAACGCTTGTGACCCTTAAAAAGACACGTGCACTGCGCCGACAGCAACGTGATGATGAGAAAGCGGTTGCAAATGCGATGGTGGTCGAAAAGACCAAAAAGCATCAAGAAAAAAGCAGTGAGCATAAGAACGATACCAATGGAGATAACTCATGAAAGATCATCTAGTCATATTTGACACCACGCTAAGAGATGGTGAACAAAGTCCTGGTGCCTCTATGACCAAAGAGGAAAAAGTTCGGATTGCCAAGCAGCTTGAAAAATTACGGGTCGATGTTATTGAAGCGGGCTTTCCTGCCGCTAGTCAAGGCGATTTTGAATCCGTTCAGGCGGTGGCATCTGCTGTAAAAGATTCCACGGTTTGTGGGCTGGCTCGTGCGGTTGAAAAGGATATTATGCGAGCGGGCGAGGCGATTAAGCTTGCCAATGCAGGGCGCATACATACCTTTATTGCGACCTCGCCGATTCATATGGAGAAAAAACTCCGCATGACACCCAATCAAGTGGTCGAACGTGCCGTTTGGGCGATTAAAAGAGCGCGAGACTTTACCGATGATGTCGAATTCTCTCCCGAAGATGCCGGGCGTTCTGATCTGGATTTTTTATGTCGCGTCATCGAAGCGGCGATTGATGCCGGTGCCACCACCATTAACATTCCAGACACCGTGGGCTACAACGTGCCCAATCAATTTGGTAACTTGTTTAAAGCCTTAATTGAGCGAATTCCAAACTCAGACAAAGCCATTTTTTCCGCACATTGCCATAACGATCTAGGGTTGGCGGCCGCCAACTCTTTAGCTGCTGTGAGAAATGGTGCGCGTCAAGTGGAGTGCACCTTAAATGGCTTGGGCGAGCGCGCAGGGAATACCGCCTTAGAAGAGGTGGTGATGGCGATAAAAACCCGCCAAGATATTTTTAGCGTAGACACTCGCATTAACACCCAGGAAATTTTAGCCACTTCTCGTTTAGTCTCCAATATTACAGGTTTTGCTGTGCAACCCAATAAAGCGATTGTGGGTGCTAACGCCTTTGCGCATGAGTCTGGTATTCATCAAGATGGCGTACTCAAACACCGTGAAACCTATGAGATTATGCGTGCCGAAGATGTTGGCTGGAGTACCAATAAAATGGTCATGGGTAAGCACTCAGGGCGCAATGCGTTTAAAACGCGCTTAGAAGAGCTCGGAATTGATTTTGAAACAGAACAAGAGCTAAACGATGCCTTTATTCGTTTTAAAGAGCTCGCCGATCGTAAACATGAAATTTATGATGAAGACCTTCAATCGCTGGTCACCGATAATAATATTCAGCGCGTTGAGAATGAGATTTACCGTTTAATCTCGTTAAAATCCTCAATGGGAACGGGCGAACCCTCGAATGCGGAAGTGGTTTTATGGATGCAAGGCGAAGAGTTAAGTGCATCCGCGAATGGTAGCGGTGTGGTAGATGCCACCTTTAAAGCGATTGAATCACTGGTTCAATCGGGCACGACATTGGAACTTTACTCCGTAAGCAACGTTACCAACGGCACGGATTCACTTGGTGAAACAACGGTGCGCCTTGAAAAAGGCGGACGTATCGTTAATGGAATGGGGTCGGATACCGATATCGTACTTGCCTCAGCCAAAGCGTATGTAAATGCTCTAAATAAGATCGCTGGTGAACAGGTCAAAGACCACCCGCAAGCCTCTGTTTGAATTTAGGAAATAGAGGGGGGGAGAAAAAATTAAATGAAGAATTTTTATGTCTAAATTAACGTTTTCTAATGCTCTGTTTGAACAAATAGGGGGGACAAATTGGCAGCAACGGTCTGAATTTATATTTGCTTCAGTCATCTCCGAATCTCATGATGCTGTAAACGCTGAATCATCTCCTGCGTTAGAGCCTGCTCAAGCACCGATTGAAGATTCATTTGAAGAGCAGAGTGAACCCTGTATATCGAAGGGTTATTCGATTGTAGTCTTAGGCGCAGGACTCAATGAAATTTGGCAAAATGATGCACAACCCGCATGGCAACTTTGGCAAAATATCATGCAAGTATTTGAGTGGGATGAGCATCAAATTGTATTTTTTGATACCGCACACATGGTCTCAGAAGAGGTGGTCTTCTCCACCATCGAAGAGATTATTGATTTGGGGGTGGACTGGGCACTGACCATGGATGAAGCACACGAGCTGTCCGAACAGTTGCAAGAAGGCATTCAAGTCATTTCCGTACCCGATATGGAATCTATGCTGTCTGATCCCTATGCTAAACAAACGTTCTATCACACCGTAATATCGATCCAAAACGCTCATTAAAGCATGACTTGTTTTAGCGATCTATATTTAGACCTCATGCGAGACGAAGACCTACCTTGGGTCTTAGCACTCGAGCAACAGTCCTATGATTTTCCGTGGAGTCAAAAGGGTTTTGAAAACAGCCTAGAACAAGGGTTGAACTACCTGTTTTACAGCGCCGAAGGAAAAAAACTCGGCTACTGCTGTATCTTACCGGTACTGGATGAAGCACATATCTTGAATTTCTGTGTAGCGCGCGAATATCGTGGAAAAGGTGTTGCGACAGAAGCGCTTAAAAAAGTTCTGGCAAAACTCAATGCAGGAAATTATCAATGCGCACTGCTTGAGGTGAGAGGTTCAAACGAACCCGCAATTAAGCTGTATCAAACGCTCGGTTTTCAACAAGATGGTACACGGAAAGAATATTATCGTGTTAAACAGTGGTGTGATAAACAAAAAGCCCTTATAGAGGAGCGAGAGGATGCGGTTTTGATGTCGTTTTTGTTTTCTGAATAAGGGGGGAGGAAAAAATTAAACGGTTTAATCTTTCCCCCACTCTCTCTTTTGTGAACAAAGAAATTTAAGTGCGTAACTCCGTTGGAATAGTTTTTGTCAGGATTTGTGCCATCTCTTTGTAGAGTTTTGGGTTGGCGGTTAAGATGTTGCCACTGGTGAGGTAATCTTCTCCCCCTCTAAAGTCGGTGGCAAGTCCTCCCGCTTCTTGTACCAACAGTGCGCCCGCCGCAATATCCCAAGGTTTTAGGTTAAATTCCCAATAGCCGTCTACCCGGCCACAAGCGACATAGGCTAAATCAAGCGCGGCAGAGCCTGCTCGGCGAACCCCTGCGGTTGAAGTCATGAAGGATTTTAAGCTCGCCATATAGCTGTCTAGGTAGCTGAAATCATGGTAAGGGAATCCGGTTGCCAGTAGGGCGTTGTCGAGTGTTTTTTGTTGGCTGGTGCGGATACGTTGGTTGTTTAAAAACGCTCCACGCCCTCGGCTGGCAGTAAACATTTCGTCGCGTACAGGGTCAAAAATCACGGCATGGGTGAGTTTGCCTTTCTCTTTGATGGCGATGGAGACGCAGAATTGTGGAAATTGGTGTAAGAAATTGGTGGTTCCATCCAGTGGGTCAATGATCCATTCCACATCCGATAGACCGTATTTGGTTTTTTTAGCCTTTTTAATACCGCTCTCTTCCGCTAAAATAGCGTGTTCGGGGTAGTACTTTTGAATGGTTTTAATAATGGTATTTTCGGCTTCTTTGTCGACTTCGCTGACGTAATCGTTTTTGCCTTTGTGTTCGATATTTAGTTGGTCGATTCGTGTGTAGTGATGCATAATGTTACCACCTGCCGCACGGGCGGCCATGGTGGCGATATTGAGAAGTGGGTGCATTTAAGCGTTCCTTAAAAATAAAATTTAGAGAGACCTTTGTACGAAAGAGTGCACGGATAAAAAAGGCTGAAATATGTTCGATTTTTGGTGAAAATTTTGCGAATACCGAGGTATTCCCTGCGATTTCCGCCTTAAATCACTCAAATTTTCTCTCTTTTCTCTCGCGCGCCCCTTTCGTGCAAAGCTCTCTTAGAGTGTTTTTGTAAGATTATAACGGAAAGAGCAGATGATTGAAGATTACAGTTTGAATTCTGGTTTGGCAAAGATTCGAGTGGTGTTGGTTGAAACCTCTCATCCCGGTAATATCGGTGCGATTGCGCGTGCGATGAAAAACATGGGATTGAGCCAGTTGGTATTGGTTAATCCAAAGGAGTTTCCGAGTCAAGTCGCATCTGCAAGAGCGTCCAGTGCGTGTGATATTTTAGATCAAGCTCGGGTGGTAAGCACCTTGGATGAGGCGCTGGTGGGTACAAAACTGGCATTTGGTGCTAGTGCGCGTTTAAGAAAAGTCGCTTGGCCACAATTGGATGTGCGAGAAACTGCGCAACTGGCGTTGGAGACGGTAGAAGAGGGAGAGGTCGCGCTGGTGTTTGGCCGTGAAGATTCGGGTTTGAGTAATTTGGAGATGGATAAGTGCCACTATTTAAGTCATATCCCTTCCAATCCAACATACTGCTCTTTAAATATTAGTGCGGCGGTTCAAGTGTTTGCGTATGAGTGTTTGATGGCATCCAATGTTCGTTCGGTGCATACTAAAAATGATCGAGCAAAATTGGCGAATACCGAACAGTTAGAGGGATTTTACGATCATCTATTTCAGACTTTGCAAGATATTGAGTTTTTAGACCCCGATAAAAATGCCCGCTTTATGCGTCGCATGCGTCGTTTGTATAATCGCGCGCAGTTGGATGTAAAAGAAATTGATATCTTAAGAGGTATCTTGTCTGCGTCGCAACGAAAAGCGTTAGAGACAGGAAAAGAGAAGGATGTTTAAACGATTAAAATCTGATATTCGCTGTGTATTTGAGCGAGACCCCGCGGCGCGTAATACATTTGAGGTAATTACCACCTACCCTGGGTTGCATGCTATTTTGTGGTATCGCTTGGCACACGGGTTGTGGAATATCGGGTTAAAGTGGTTGGCACGTTTTATTTCGACCCTTGCACGTTGGTTAACGGGAATTGAAATTCACCCTGCAGCAAAAATTGGCGAACGTTTTTTTATTGACCACGGAATGGGAGTGGTGATTGGTGAAACGGCAGAAATTGGCGACGATTGTACGCTGTATCATGGAGTGACGTTGGGTGGAACCTCTTGGCAAAAAGGTAAGCGGCACCCTACGCTTGGCAATGGTGTGGTGGTGGGTGCGGGTGCCAAAGTGCTTGGCCCAATAGAGATTGGAGACAACGCTCGTATTGGTTCAAATGCGGTGGTGGTTAAGCCCGTTTCAGAAGGAAAAACCGTGGTCGGTATCCCCGGACGTGAGGTGGATCAAAAAGACAAAGACTTGGAAAAACGTCGCGCTAAAATGGCCGAAAAAATAGGCTTTGATGCTTACGGTGTTGGGCAGGAGATGGCTGATCCTGTCGAGAAAGCTATTTACAGTTTGCTGGATCATATTCAGGTACAAGATGAAAGGATGGAGGCGATGGCGAAGGAGTTGGCTAAGTTGGGTGGTGAGTTAATTGAAGCTAAATTACCAGAGTTGGATGATGCGGTATTGGAACCTAATGATCCTGTTCAGGCGGCACACTTGAAAAAAGAGTGACTTAATAACGAGCGGACAATTAATTGTTTTTGGTGGAAACCGTTGAATAACACTTGAGTTGTTGTGGAAAGCGACAATAATTCTTGAGTTAAATGGTTGGTTATTATAGAATTCGAACCAATAAATTAAAATAGTTGGTCTGTATTACCATGAAATTAACCTCAAAAGGGCGTTATGCCGTAACAGCGATGATCGATATTGCCTTGAATCAAGGGGAGGGTGCGATCACACTCTCTTTAATCTCAGATCGCCAAGGTATCTCTCTCTCTTACTTAGAACAGTTGTTCTCAAAATTAAAAAAAGCAGGATTAGTCTCGAGTGCTCGTGGGCCAGGTGGCGGTTATCGCTTAAGTCGTCCAGCGGAAGAGATTTCTGTGGGAGAGGTTATTCGTGCCGTGGATGAGTCGGTTGATGCGAGAAAATGTACTGGGCGCGGTGACTGTAATGGTGGGAGTGAGTGCTTGTCCCATGAGCTTTGGTCAGACTTAAGTGGTATGATAAGGTCGTTTTTACAAGGCATCTCTTTGCAAAGTATTGTGGATAAAAGAGTTGATGTAAAAAAAGAGATCTCGTTTGATTAGAGACGCTTTTTGATTTGAATTTATTTGGTTTAAATAATTTAGGAAAAAATATGGCGGTAACGTTAACGCAAGCAGCATCCGAACGAGTGAAAAAAATGTTGGAAAAACGGGGGCACGGTATTGGGCTACGCGTTTCCACAAAAGTTAGTGGGTGTGCAGGATTTTCGTATGTTGTCGATTACGCCGATGAGATTCAAGAAGACGACGCGGTATTTGAAAGCTTTGATGTTCAGGTGATTGTGGATTCCAGTAGCTTAGAAAAAATTGATGGAATGGAGATCGACTATGTTCAAGAGAGTTTGTTGAATGAAGGTTTTTCATTTAATAATCCACAAGTAAAAGATAGCTGTGGATGTGGTGAGTCGTTTACGGTGTAATGTCTTTCAATTAAGCCGAGCTTTTAAAAAGCCCGACCGTGTGTCGGGTTTTTTGTTTTTGTGCAGGCGAGAGGAATAATTGTTAAAATGGCTCGATTAAAATTTAAAGGGGCAAAAAGATGCAAAGAACCTTCTCAATCATCAAGCCAGACGCGGTTACCAGAAACTTAATTGGAAAAATTTATCAACGTTTTGAAGAGAATGGTTTGCGCATTGTCGCCGCTAAAATGGTGCAGTTAACCCGCGAAAAAGCAGAAGGGTTTTATGCCGAACACAAAGGGCGAGAGTTTTATGAGCCATTAGTGAACTATATGATCTCAGCACCGATCATGGTGCAAGTATTAGAAGGCGACAATGCCATTGCTAAAAACCGTGAGATTATGGGCGTAACAGATCCAGAAAAAGCTGCTCCGAATACGATTCGAGCGGACTTTGCGATTTCAGTACGAGAAAATTCCGTACATGGTTCTGACTCTGAAGCGAGTGCCGCACGTGAAATTTCCTATTTTTTTGCGCCGTCTGAATTGTGTGATCGACCTTAAATGACGTTGAACGAGAATAAAAAACAGGATGTTTTAGAGCTGTCTTCTGGTGGGTCTGACGTTAAAACGGATCTGCTTGGAATGGATCGTGAGATGATGGCTGCGTATTTTATTGAGATTGGTGAAAAACCATTTCGTGCCACTCAGGTCATGAAGTGGATTCATCAAATGGGGGTCACTGAATTTGATGAGATGACCAATTTAAGTAAGGCGCTGCGAGAAAAATTAACGCGTCTTGCATGGGTTCGTACCCCTAAAATCGTTGCAGAGCAGTTCTCAGACGACGGTACGATTAAGTGGTTGCTGGAGATGGACAACCACAATGCGGTTGAGGCGGTTTTTATTCCTGAGAAAAACCGAGGTACATTGTGCATCTCCTCTCAAGTAGGGTGTGCGCTGGAGTGTAGTTTTTGCTCAACCGGACAGCAGGGGTTTAATCGTAATTTAGAAAACTGGGAAATTATCGCCCAAATGTGGGTGGCAAACAAGGCGCTGGGATGTAAGCCAAAAGAGGAACGACGTATTTCCAATGTGGTCTTTATGGGAATGGGTGAGCCGCTCTTAAATGTGACTCATACCTTTCCCGTGGCACGTATTTTAATGGATGACTTTGCGTATGGCTTGTCAAAGCGTCGAGTCACCATCAGTACGGCGGGTGTGGTACCAGCCATTGATAAAATTAAAACCGAACTGGATGTGAGTTTGGCGATTTCGCTTCATGCACCGAATAATGCTTTACGGGATGAGTTGGTTCCGCTGAATAAAAAATACCCACTCGAAGTATTGATTCCAAGTTTGTACCGTTATGTTGAAGGTGGTCATAGTAAAAAACATGTGACGATTGAGTATGTCATGCTGGATCAAGTAAATGATCGAGTAGAGCACGCACATGAACTGGTTGACTTGTTAGGTGATCTGGCATGTAAAGTGAATTTAATTCCATTTAATCCGTTCCCCAATACCGACTATAAACGCTCTTCGAATAATGCGATTCACCGTTTTCGAGCCATTTTGGAAGAGGGAGGGCTGAATGTAACGATTCGTAAAACACGTGGTGAAGATATTGATGCGGCGTGTGGTCAATTGGCCGGAAAAGTATCTGATCGAACCAAGCGCACTGTGCATCGTGTGACGTTTGATCTATAGCGGAGGAGGACTAGAAGAATGGCCGAGGATGTTTCAGAAAATACCATTCCATTGAATACATTGCTCTTAGCCGCTCGCGAAGCACAAGGGTTGCAATTAGAGCAGGTAGCCAGCCAGTTAAATTTAGCGCTTGTTCAGTTAGAAAAGCTTGAAAGCGATGCGCTAGATCCAGAGAAATTAAGCACCTTTGAACGCGGTTACGTTCGAAATTACGCGAATTTTTTGCAGATAGATCCGTCGGTTATTGAACGTTATTTTTTAGACTGCGACTATGGTTACAGTGATTTACACTCAGTTAAAGCGTATGGCGGTACAACGAATAAGCCGTTATTGGGGGGTGGGATTATAAAATGGTTTTTAGTTTTGGTTTTATTGGCGCTACTGGTGTTGTTGGTTTTGCCAAACTTTCCAAATCTATTAACTTAGAGAGGTTTTTGCACGAAAGGATGCACGGATAGAAAAGGCTGAAATATGGCTGATTGAGGTGGAAATCAGCCATATTTCCTCTCTTTTTTCTCTCTCGCACTCCCTATCGTGCAAAGGTCTCTTAGAGAGCGATTGAACCAAATATTAAATTGAATACACAGAGCAAAGAGTAAAAGAGATTATGGTACAAAAAATTTCAGCGGTTAGAGGGATGAATGACATTCATGGAGAGGGAGCGGATGCCTTTGATTACTTAGTTCATACTGCTGAAACTACGTTTAAACAGTATGGTTATCGCTCTATTCGTTTGCCAATCGTAGAGAAAACAGAGCTCTTTTGTCGTTCGATTGGTGAAGTGACGGATATTGTTGAGAAGGAGATGTATACCTTTTCAGATCGCAATGATGAAAGTTTGACTTTGCGTCCAGAAGGTACAGCAGGATGTGTTCGTGCTGTAGTGCAAAATGGCTTGGCATACAATCAAATTCAAAAACTGTTTTATACAGGGCCGATGTTCCGTTATGAACGTCCTCAAAAAGGGCGTTATCGTCAGTTTCATCAAGTGGGGGTTGAAGTTTTTGGTTTGGCAACGCCTGACGTAGATGCCGAGTTAATCGTCTTAACGGCACGTTTATGGGAAAAATTTGGGTTAGATAATCTTGAGCTACAAATTAATTCATTAGGCAGTCAGGCGGCTCGAGTTGCTTATCGGGAAAAATTAGTGGCGTATTTAAGTGATTATAAAGATCAGTTAGATGAGGACAGCTTGCGACGATTGGCGTCAAACCCACTTAGAATTTTAGACACAAAAAACCCCGCCATGAAAGAGCTGGTTGAGGGCGCACCTAAGCTAATGGATCATTTAGATGCGGAGTCGGCCGAGCACTTTGAACAGTTAAAAGCACATTTAGATGATTTAGGCATTGAATATGTAATTAATCCGAATCTAGTACGAGGATTGGATTATTATAACCGTACCGTTTTTGAGTGGATTACTACTGAGTTAGGGGCACAAGGAACGGTTTGTGCCGGTGGGCGTTACGATGGTTTGGTGGAACAGATCGGTGGTAAGGCAACGCCTGCGGTTGGATTTGCCATGGGGATTGAACGTTTAACGGCGCTGTTAATGGATCATAATAAGGTACCTGTTCTTGCACAGCCTGATGTGTATGTGGTGTTGGTGGGGGATAACGTACAACGTCCTGGTTTTGTTATTGCAGAGATGGTTCGAGAAGCTCTGCCACACATTAATGTTCAGATGAACTGTGGTGGCGGGAGCTTTAAAAGCCAGTTTAAAAAGGCCGACCGTTCTGGTGCGCGTTATGCATTGGTATTGGGAGACCAAGAGGTGAGTGATAAGGTTGTGGCGATTAAGCCATTACGTGAAACATCGGAACAAGTTTTGGTCAGTTGGGATGACCTAACTGAGCATTTAGCGCAGTTAATGCCCGTTTAAGATAATTTTTTTAAATAAAAGAGACATTTTCACGAGAGGGGCGCGAGAGAAAAAAGAGATGAAATTTAGCTGATTGAGTCGGAAATCGCAGGGAATACCTAGGTATTCGCAAGATTTTCAACAAAAATCAGGTGTATTTTAGTCTTTTTTTTATCTGTGTATCCTATCGTGCAAAGCTCTCAATAGATAAAGGTTTTTAGAGCTATGAGTCGTTACGAAACAGAAGATGAACAAGTTGAAGCCATTAAGAGTTGGTGGAAAAAAAATGGTACGCAACTATTAACGGCAATCTTAGTGGTTGTGATTGCTATCTCAGGGTGGCGTTATTGGACAAATTCTCAGTATATTGATTCGGCCAACGCTTCGAGCTTATTTGAAGCGCTACAAGTGAATATGCAGCGCGGTACTTTTGGCGAAGTTTCTCGTGAAGCGTTGAAACTAATGCAAGAGCAACCTGATAGTCCTTATGCGGTTGGTGCGGCAATGATGTATGCAAAATACAGCCTAGATAAAGGTGAAACGCAAGAGGCGTTAACGCAGTACACTTGGATTACGGAACATGCAAAAGATATGCAGTTAAGAAATATCGCGTATATCAGCTTGGCTAGAATTCAAATTGATCTACAGGATTTTGATGCGGCGCAAGCACACTTAGACTTTTTGACCAAAGCCAACTTAAAAGGGGCTGAAAAGTCAGTGTTCGATTATGTTTCAGGGCTAATGGCAATTGCAAAATCGGATACGGAAGGTGCGCAACTCGCCTTTAAACGGGTCGTTGACAACGAGCAGACAGAAACCAACTTACTTGGTTTGGCACAAATTCAATTAGATGATTTAGCGCAGTAGGTTTGTTTAACATAATGAAAATACGTGTTGCTTTAATTGGGCTATGTTCCGCACTCTTGCTGGCTGGGTGTTCGAGTTCGCCATCGGTGAAAGCGCCAACCGAACTGGCGCCACTTGAGCCGATTTATACGCTTAAGAAAAACTGGCAGGTTAAAACTGAAACCATGCCAAATCGAGATTCAGAAGGGTTGTTTTTTACCGAAGATGCTTCAAATCTATACATCGCAACCGCAACGGGGTATTTGGTCGCATTAACCAAAGAGACGCAAACTCGCTGGAAAGATCAAGTGGTTTGGCAGGCTAAATTTGCGTCAGAAATTGTTTCAGGACCTGCGATGCTAGGAGACCAATTAATTGTTGGTACGGCAAAAGGGTTACTGACCGCGTTATCAATCGAGCACGCTCAGATTACATGGCAAACGCAGTTGTCCAGTGAGGTGATGAGTTATCCAGTGATCGCCCAGCAAACCATTTTTACGCGTACTGTAGATGGAAAACTGTACGCCGTGAATGCGATAACCGGTGAGGTTATCTGGATTGTTGAACATGAGATGCCCACGTTATCTTTGCGAGGTTCGCCTGCTGTTTTGTACTCTGAGAATGTTTTGTATGTAGCTTGGGAGAGTGGCATGATTCAAGCACTTTCAGCCAGCTCGGGGACGTTATTGTGGGAGAGACGAATTGCGACCCCTAAAGGGCGTACCGATCTAGAGCGAATTGTCGATGTTCAAGCCAGTTTAGTGATGAAAGAGGGGCGTTTAATTGCGCTTGGTTATCATGGCAAGCTGGTTGCGATTAACCCTTTAAATGGTCAGTTTTTCTTTGAAAAAGCGTTGTCGGGTTATCGTGATTTTGTAGTGGATAGTGATCGGATTTATGTGGTAGATGATACCGATGTACTGTATGCATTTGACCTGTTTAGTGGTGCAATTCAGTGGACTCAAACGGCTTTTAAAGGTCGTTTAGTGGGTGATTTAAACTTTTATCAGAAGGACTTATTGGTCACGGATGGTTGGGGCTATCTACACTGGGTTAATCGAGTACAAGGCACAGAGTTTGCACGTGTTAAACACAGTAATGAGTACGGCGATGGTAATCGTATTTTGCGCATTAAGGTGAGTGGCAAACAACTTACGCTATTAGATGGCGAAGGTGTTATTACCCAGTACGATGTTGAACCCTCTAGTTTAGCTCTTTTTAAAAAAGAGTACCCTTCTTCGGAAGGTAGTTTTTTTAATTCCTTTTTTTGAGGTCTTTGGATAAAGATCTCTTTTAAATATATCCAAGTAGTTTGGATATAAACGCCGATAATTTATAGGTATCCCTGATTGTGAGTAAACCCGTTATTGCCTTAGTAGGGCGTCCAAATGTTGGAAAATCAACCTTGTTTAATCGTTTAACCCGTTCGCGTGATGCGATTGTGGCTGATTATCCTGGGTTAACCCGTGACCGTCAATATGGTACGGGTCGTCTCGGTAAATCACCTTATATTGTGGTCGATACGGGTGGGCTTAGTGGTGAAGACCAAGGTGTCGACCCGCTGATGGCCGGGCAAGTAAAGTCCGCATTAGAAGAGGCTGATGCGATTGTATTTTTGGTGGATGGACGTCAAGGGCTTGTGCCTGCGGATGAACAGATTGCCAACTACCTTCGACTTTTTGATAAACCGATTCAAGTGGTAGTGAATAAAGCAGAAGGGTTTGACCATGATGTAGCAACCTCTGACTTTTTTCAGTTGGGGCTGGGAAAACCCTTAGCCATCTCTTCAGCACATGGTGATAATGTAGCGGACTGTATTGATCTGGTATTAAGTAACTTGCCGCAAGCAGAAGAGAGCGAAGAGACCGATTTAGACGATCATCCAGGTATTCGTGTGGCGGTCATTGGTCGGCCTAACGTTGGAAAATCGACACTGATTAATCGCATGATTGGTGAAGAGCGCGTGGTGGCATTTGATCTTCCTGGCACCACACGAGACAGTATTTTTGTTCCCTTTAAGCGGGATGGACAGGAGTACACGTTAATTGATACGGCAGGGGTTCGTCGTCGTAAAAATATTAAAGAAAAAATTGAAACATTCAGTATTATAAAAGCCATTGAAGCGATGGGGGACTCTCATGTCGTAATTTTGGTGATTGATGGTTCTGAAGGGCTGACCGATCAAGACTTAACGTTGTTGGGGTTGGCCATTGACTCGGGCAGAGGGTTGGTACTTGCGGTTAATAAGTGGGATAACTTAGATGCCGATCAACGTCAAAAAGTAAAACATGAGTTAAGTTTTAGACTCTCTTTTGCCGACTATGCCAAACAACACTTAATTTCGGCTCTACATGGTACGGGGGTTGGCGATCTATTTAAAACGGTCAATGCCGTACATTTAGCGGCCTTTAAGCGGGTCTCGACGTCAGATTTAAACCGTGTATTAGAGCAAGCGGTATTAGACCATCAACCACCGCTTATTTCAGGTCGTCGTATTAAATTACGCTATGCCCACTTAGGGGGACTCAACCCACCGAGAGTCATTGTGCATGGTAATCAAGTTGATAAACTCCCTCAGGCGTATGTACGCTATTTAATGAATGTGTTTCGTAAAGCATTTAAATGGGTTGGAACTCCTGTTTCAGTGGAGTTTAGAGCCACGGAAAACCCTTTTGAGGGTCGAAAAAACAAACAGTTACACCGCAAGAAAAGAGGCGGTGAAGACGATCAATTTCAAGCGAAGAAAAAGAAAAAACAAGCCAAGCGCCGTTAATAAATTTATCGTTAAGATTTTTCCCCCCCTCTCTCTTTGAGCAACATGTTTATAAGAGAGGGGGGCTATATTTTCTTTCCCCCTTCTGTGATAAAAAATTAGGTCAATCATGAGTCAGAATCCAATGAAACGTATTCGAGAAATTCCCTATAACTACACCTCTTTTTCAGATAAAGAGATTGTGTTACGTTTTTTAGGTGAGTCGTGTTGGCAGGCGATTCAATCACTACGAGAGTCTCGTAATACAGGTCGTTCTGCTCGAATGATTTTTGAAGTATTAGGGGATATGTGGGTGATCTCCCGTAATCCCTACATTCAAAATGACTTAATCGAAAACCCTAAGCGACGTAAAGCGTTAATTGAGGCGTTAAACCACCGTTTAAAAGAGGTCGAAAAGCGCCTCAATGGTAATGAAGTTGCGGCACAATTGTTGCAGTCGGTACAAGAAGCGGTAGATGTTTTTTCGGAATGGTTTCCTGAGCAGGTGCATTTAAGAGCGAAAGTAAAAAAACGTTTTAAGAAAATCAGTCGTGAAGACAATATTGATTTTAGTGGTTTGGCGAGAGTCTCTCATGCCACGGATGCCACAGATTGGCGTGTTGAATTGCCGCTGGTGGTCTTAACCCCTGATACCGAGCAAGAAGTGATTGAGATGGTTCAAGCCTGTATTGATCTTGAGCTTACTATTATTCCACGAGGTGGAGGAACGGGCTATACCGGGGGTGCGATTCCATTGCATCAACTGACGGCCGTCATTAATACCGAAAAATTAGAGTATTTAGGGCTGGTTGAGCAGGTCGAGTTGCCACAAATCGGTAAAGTAGCGACGGTAAAAACAGGAGCTGGCGTGGTGACACGCCGTGTTTCTGAACAGGCTGAGCGTGCTGGGTATGTTTTTGCGGTGGATCCTACCTCGCAAGATGCTTCTACGATTGGTGGCAATATCTCGATGAATGCGGGGGGGAAAAAAGCGGTTCTTTGGGGAACGACGCTGGATAATCTTGCCTCTTGGAGAATGGTTACGCCGGATGCTCAGTGGCTTGAAGTGGAACGTGTTAATCATAATTTAGGCAAGTTGCAAGACCAAAAAACGGTTATTTTTGATATTCGTCGTTTTGAAAAACAGGGTAAAAACCAAATTGGGGAAACCCAACGCCTGGAAATTCCAGGCTCTGCTTTTCGACAAGCGGGCTTAGGAAAGGATGTAACCGATAAATTTTTAAGCGGTTTACCAGGGATTCAAAAAGAGGGTTGTGATGGCTTAATCACCTCCAGTCGTTTTATTGTGCATCGTATGCCGAGTCATACTCGTACCGTTTGTCTTGAGTTCTTCGGAACCGATTTAAGTTTGGCGGTGCCTGCGATTGAAGAGATTATTGACTACGTTGAGTCTAAGAAAAAAGAGGGTATTTTACTTGCAGGCTTAGAGCATTTAGATGATCGCTATATTCGTGCGGTGAAATACAACACCAAAGCCAATCGCAAAGAGTTACCAAAAATGATTCTATTGGCGGATATTTGTGGTGAAAATGGCTTTGAAGTGGCAAAAACCTGTACCGATATTGTTGAGCTAGCCAACCAACGCGATGCTGAAGGTTTTATTGCGGTTTCGGATGACGCACGTAAACGGTTTTGGTTGGATCGCTCTCGAACGGCGGCGATCTCTTCACACACCAATGCCTTTAAAATTAATGAAGATGTGGTAATTCCACTTAAAAAACTCAATGAGTACAATCGTGAAATTGAAAAAATTAATATTGAGATGTCGATTAAAAATAAACTCGATATTTTAGCCGCCTATGAACGCTACTTTTCAGGTGATATTGCGGAATTTAATCAAGAAGATGATTTTGAAGATGCACAGGGACCGACCGCCTTTTTTAAAGATAAAGTGACGTCAACCTTAACCCATTTACAGACGGTTCGTACGCGCTGGACAACACTACTGGCAAATTTAGATAAGCCCGCAATGGATTATTTAACCCTGATTCCAGAAGCAAACCTTGAAAAGACTCAATCTGACGATACGATTTTAAACCTCTTTTTAAGACGCGAAATTTTGGTTTCGGCTCGTCAAGAGGTGAAGCAGTTTATGCATGACACCTTTATGGGGCATGATTTTGAACCCATGTTGGCGCGATTGGATGAGTTGCATGCTGAATTGCGTAGCGCACGTTTGTTTGTGGCGCTGCACATGCATGCAGGTGATGGCAATATTCACACCAATATTCCCGTACATTCGGGTAATTACGAGATGGTGCATTTGGCCGAAACGTTGGTGGATCGCATTATGCAAATCGCCAAACGTTTGGGTGGAGTCATTTCGGGTGAGCATGGCATTGGTTTGACCAAGTATCAGTACTTGGATGCCGATAAAGTTGAGCGGTTTGTTGCGTATAAAAATCAAGTGGATCCAAACGGAGTGTTTAACAAAGGTAAGTTAATGCCCGGTTCCAGTTTGGATAATGCCTATACGCCGTCGTTAAGTTTGGTGAATCAAGAAGCAATTATTTTAGAAGCCAGTGAGTTGGATGAGCTGAATAATGACATAAAAGATTGTTTACGTTGTGGTAAATGTAAGCCGGTTTGTCAAACGCATATCCCAAGAGCAAATTTACTGTACTCACCTCGCAATAAAATTTTAGCGACAGGACAGATGATTGAAGCCTTCTTGTACGAAGAGCAAACACGTCGAGGGATCTCATTACAACATTTTGAAGCGATGAATGACGTGGCGGATCACTGTACGACCTGCCATAAGTGTGAAGCACCTTGCCCTGTGGATATCGATTTTGGGGATGTGTCGATTCGAATGAAAAACATTTTGACCAATATGGGGCAGAAACGTTCGTCGATTATGATTAAGTTGGCACTATTTTTCTTAAATGCCAAAAACCCCGTATTAATTAAAGTCCTCAGAAAAACCATGATCGGTTGGAGTGCCACTGGGATCACCCTTGCACATAAGCTCGCCAAAACATTTGGATTACTGGGTAAGGCCTCTGCGATTCCACCAAAATCGTCTAAAATTGCGCCAGTACAGCAACAGGTCATTAACTTTGTACGTAAACCACTGAATACGGGGCCAAATCAACCCACCTTGCGTGCCGTGTTAGGGCTTGAAGATGCGAATATTGTTCCGATTATTAGTCATCCAAAGAAAGTAACAGACGATTCCGATGCGGTCTTTTATTTTCCTGGTTGTGGTTCTGAAAGACTATTCAGTGATATTGGGCTGGCGACGATTGCCATGTTATCGGAAGCGGGTGCAAGAACGGTATTACCGCCTGGCTACTTATGTTGTGGTTACCCTCAAACAGCCGCAGGACAAGCAGATAAAGGCGAACAAATTACCGCTGAAAACCGTGCTTTGTTTCACCGTGTTGCCAATACTCTTAATTATTTGGACATTAAAACCGTGATTGTCTCGTGCGGTACCTGTATGGATCAGTTATTAAAATATGAGTTTGGGCGAATTTTTCCAGATTGCCGTTTATTGGATATTCATGAGTACTTGCAAGAGAAAGGCTTATCGCTGGATTCAGCAACCGGAGTAAAGTATTTATACCATGCGCCTTGTCATGATCCAATGAAGCTTCAAGATGGGACTCAGGTCACTAAAGAGCTGCTTAAAACAGACGATGTCTTGCTCTCTGATCGTTGCTGCAGTGAAGCAGGGACGCTGGCAACCGCACGACCGGATATTGCCACCCAGTTACGCTTTAGAAAGCGCATTGAACTGAAAAAAGGGATTGAAGATCTAACAGGAGAGTCCAGTGGTGCAAAAATAAAGGATGGTAGTGTGAAGATACTCACCTCGTGTCCTGCGTGTCAGCAAGGGTTAAACCGTTATGAAGGCGAAACAGGCCTGAAAACCGATTACATTGTGGTCGAGATGGTTAAAAATGTATTAGGGGATCAATGGCAGAAGACGTTTGTTGAGACGATTAAGGAGGGGGGGGTAGAAAAAGTTTTACTGTAAGAACTCTTATTCTTTAGAAACAAAAAAGGCGCTTTTAAAAGCGCCTTTTTTATTGAATCGTTTTTTTTATTTAGTCGGTTGTGCCGCATAAAAAGCAGCAAGCTCTTTAATGTCGGCATCTGTTAGGCTTTTTGCGAATGGCGCCATGGTTGCATCCTTACGGTACCCTTCACGGAAGTCCTTAAGCTGCTTCTCAATGTAAGCGGCATGTTGACCTGCAAGGTTAGGGAAGTTTGGTACCACGCTATTACCGTCTGCACCATGACAGCCAGAACAAGAAGCCGCAGAAGCGGGTGCCGCATGTGTTGAACCTGCTGAATAAGCGGATGCTGAAAATAGAAGTGTGGCAGTAATTGATGCAATAAATAGTTTTTTCATAATGGTTACACTCATTGTTTTAAGAATATATTTTAACTTCACCATTCTAAAGGGTTATCTGCGGTAAAAGCAAGAACAGTAGGCAAAAAAAAACCGTCAATCAATGACGGTTTTTTCGAATCCTTCTAATAAATTATAGAGAGGATGTATAGGCTGCAATGTTTGCAATATCTGAATCAGAAAGACCGGTGGCCATAGGCGCCATCATAGAGGTCATTGGTCCCATCTGTTTTCCAGCCTTATAGTCATTTAATTTTTGAACGATATCTGCAGCTGGCTGACCCGCTAATTTAGGACCGACCCCTCCTTCTCCATTAGCACCGTGACAACCAACACAGGTTGAATAAGCAGATTTACCTGCGGTGATATCACCCGCTTGAGAGGTGGTACCTAAAGTCATTAATCCTGCCACTGCGAGTGCAATCATTGTATTTTTCATAATATTTGTAATCTCTTTTTTGATTAAGAATAAGTTTTACAATTGACATTTAAAGCTAGATTACTGATAAAGGCAAATAGAATAAATTTATTGGGTAAAAAAAAACCGCCGAAATGGCGGTTTTTTTTAAAGAAACTTTTAATAAATTATGCTCCAAAAAATTTGGTACATAGTTTATCTTAAAGCTTTCTTTGCGCTTCTATAACAATTATAGAGAAGCGGTATACGCGGCAATGTTTTCAATGTCAGCATCAGAAAGACCTGCGGCCATTGGTGCCATCATTGAAGTCATTGGACCAACTTGTTTGCCAGCCTTGTAGTCGCGTAGTTTTTGAGCTACATCTGTTTTACCTGCTAGCTTAGGACCCACACCACCTTCACCGTTTGCACCGTGGCAACCAACACAAGTTGAGTAAGCCGCTTTACCTGCAGCTGCATCACCCGCTTGAGCAGCGGCACCAAAAGTAACTAATCCAGCCGCAGCTAGAGCAATAATTGTATTTTTCATAATGTACTCTCCTAAAGCACTATTTAAATAGTATAGGGTTTAACCCTGGGTGCTATTACAGACGAAAAGCAATTTGGAGTCAAGATTGAATATTGGAGTGATTTGGAATATTTTAACCAAGGTTATGGCAACTCTTAAGATACTGTGGAGAGTTTTGATGGATGGCGAATAAAACCTGCTGAAAGTCTCATTTTAGTTGTGTTTTAGAATGAAAAGTTTACTCTTTAAGCTAAAAAATAGCATTAAGTGGTTAAAAGTCATTAAAGATTATTAAATTTAGTTGAAGGGGGGAGAATTTCGTGATTTTCAGCAAAAAAGGGTTGCTCTCACTAAAAAAACTAATAAGGGTATTAGCAATATGATATTTGTTCGGTTATGGCTCGTTGTTTTGGTATTAACGGCGTTGAGTTGGGTTGTGTTAAAGCTCGTTAGAAAGCCTTTGCACATCGGTTGGATTTTTCTGTTTTGGGTAGTGACTCTGTTTGGATTGGCGGTGTTACTTTATGGAGGGTCGGTTTGGTTGGCTGGTGTTTAATGATTTACTCTAATTTAGCGCCATAAAAAAAGAGGGCAAATGCCCTCTTTTTTATGGCTATGAGTTTTTTTATATCATAGACCAGAAACATAAGCTGCTAGATTATGAACTTCTGTTTCGGTCAGTCCTTGTGCCATGGGTGCCATCATTGAGGTCATCGGCCCTCTTTTTTTGCCTGCACGGTACTCTGTTAATTTACGAACAATCTCTTCTGCAGACTGTCCAGCTAACTTAGGGCCTACCATGCCTTCTGCATTGCTCCCATGGCAACCTACACAAGTGGCTTTAAATTTATATTTTCCTGCAATAGGGTCGCCTGCAGCAAGCGTTGTAGTTGCCATCGTCATTAGGCCGGCTGAAAATAGTGCAATTAGAGTTTTTTGCATAATGTCCTCTCTAAGGGTAAGGGGTTTAGGGGGAAAAGACTATCTTAGACGAGGTTAAATATGAGTGCAATGGATTTCTATCAGAGGTTCAGT
>Ga0256840_1000921_pt1 | contig 28913 bp, 29 predicted proteins | sample 355202metaG_FD_185969 | JGI IMG/M metagenome (GOLD analysis project Ga0256840, IMG submission 185969) | Hydrothermal vent microbial communities from Mid Atlantic Ridge, Atlantic Ocean - 355-202 | ecosystem: Environmental > Aquatic > Marine > Hydrothermal vents | place: Atlantic Ocean: Mid... | reverse complement strand
GTTTTGCACTCTCATCGGAGACGCTCAGGAGTTGCAACTCAAACCTGTACATATAGATGACAAATGTAAGTATAAGTGCAATTAGCCCAAGTGAGATGGGATGCATCCAGCCTATTACAGAGAGTGAACCCATTGTAAAACGGATTAGCATATCGTTTTGCATGGCACTTCCAAGATAAAAAAGCATCATAAGACAAGATGTGTAAAAAAGGGAAAGGGCAATTCCCAAAAGTAGCAGGGACTCATGGTGTGAATTTTTTAAAAACTGTGATAAATAGATAAGCAAAAAAACAGTGAGCATAGCACCTAAAAAACCAAAAACACTCATAGCTGCTATCCCAAAAAACAAACTTCCAAGTCCAAGTTTTATAGCAATTCCTGCACCTAAAACTGCACCGCTTGAAACCCCTAAAGTGTAAGGGGTCATAAGGGTATTTCTAAAGAGTGTTTGAAATAAAAGTCCGCTAATTGCGAGTATAGCTCCTGCAAAAAAAGCAAAAAGAACTCTAGGCAAACGAAGCTCAAAAAATATAGTGCTACTGAGCGAGTCAAACTCGAGTATCTTGTTTATGTTGATGGATGCAGCACCGATAAAGGGTGAGATAATGAGAACACCTATAAGTGCACTCCATATAAGAAACTTACCCATACCTTACCGCCAAAGAGTTAAATGCAACACCGTACAGCTCTTTTAAAATAGTGTCATCACTCAAGCCGTCTTTGTAGTAAGAGGCATCGCCCTCTTTTATGAAAAGAGCAGGGCTATCAACATAAGAAGCGAGATGTAAATCATGTGTGATGAGGATAATTTGATGATACTCTTTGAGCCCTTTTATATGCTGTGCAATTATTTTAGAGTTATACGGGTCTAAGTTTGCGGTTGGCTCATCGAGTATAATGATTTTGCTTTGTTGTGTGAGTGCCTGAGCTATGAGTGTGAGTTGTTGTTCTCCTGAGCTAAGAGAGCGAAGAGAGTGATTTGTTAAATGTTCTATGTTTAAAAATTTCAAGGTCTTAAGAGTGATATATTTATCTTTTGTTGAGTATTCGTAAAAGCTTTTTTTATAGGGAAATCTTCCAAGGAGTACAAACTCATAAACACTTATATACTCATCATAAACCTCTAGTTTTGCTGGAATGTAGGAGATTAGTTGTGCTTTTTCTTTTAGATTTAGGCTCTGTATGTTTTTAGAGTCTATTTTTATCTCACCCTCAAAACTAACAAGGTCACATATAGCTTTTGCCAAAGTGCTTTTTCCAGAGCCGTTTGCACCAAGTATGCTAAGATGATTTTTTATCTCTAAAGATAGATTTTTAATGATAGTTTTCTCTTCAAAACTGATAGAGAGTGAATCTAACTCAATCATCCTGCATCTCACGGGATAATCTCTCGATAGTTAAAGCGATTCTATGAGAGGGGATGTGAAGATAATCTTCATCTACTATAGAGATTTTTTTATCTCTTGAGGCATTTGTTGGGAGTTTATGCCAGTTTTTTAGAGCTTTTTCTACATCCACATTGGCTTCGGTTGCTTTAGAATGGAGTATGATGATTTGGTCTGGATTAAGAGCTATAATATTTTCATAATTTAAAACGGGTTGGTTTGTGCTTTGGCTTGTGTAAGCGTTTGTGTTTCCTGTTAGTTTTATGATATCTTCAAAAAATATATTGTGTCCTGCAATGTAGATAGAACTTCTTAAATCTTCTTTGAGTCCAAAAACTATCATAATAGAGTGTGGTTTATTAGATTTTTGGATCTTTTTGATGGCATTGTCTATGTTATTTATGAGCTTTGGATGTTGGGTGGAGTTTATCTCTTGTGAGAGTGTAGTGATTGAGTTTTTTATATCTTGAATAGTTTTTAGATTCAGCATTAAAGTTTTTATATTAAATTTTTGTAGTTTTTCTAAGGTTTGTGAATTGAATTTTTGTCCTATAACAAGAGTAGGTGAGAGTGCGATTATTTTTTCTAAGTAAGGAGACTCATAACCGCCAATTATTGGGAGTTTTTTGGCCTCTTTTGGATGAAGTGAGTAAGAACTAACACCCACTAACTGTTTGCCTTTGTCAAGTGCAAACACCATCTCTGTGATAGAGGGGCTTAGAGAGATAATTCTCTCATTCGCTTGTAAGCTAAGTATCAAAAGTAGTGTGATAAAAATTATTTTGATACTCATATTTTTGCCTTTAGTATGTAGCAATTAAGCCTATATAAGCACTTCGTGGTGCACTTGCATAACCATCAACTACCTGATAATATTTATCTGTTATGTTATCAACTTTTAGATAAGTTTTAAAGTTTTTGTTGATATCGTAGTTTAACACAAAGTTGACTACTGCATATTTTCCAGTTTGTTTGCCTTGTTTATCTGCACTATCGTATCTTTCTCCAATATAACAAGTATTTACCCCAAGATGTAAATCATCTACACCGTAATAATCAACACTGAAGTTTGCACTCGAAGATGCCCTTCTAGCTAAGGTTTTACCATCTTTATCTTTTGCATCTAGGTAAGTGTAGTTGGCATTTACTAAAAAGTTTTCAATCACTTCATCACTATACTCAAATTCATACCCTTTGATTTTAGAGTCACCCACAATATTATGGTATTTTCCAGCAATTGGACCACTCCAGCCATCAGGATCGTAATAATCAATAGTATCTGTTATAACACTATTAAAATAAGTAATTTTTAAACTTTTATATTGAGCAGATATATCAAATGATTTTGTGCTTTCTGGTGTTAAGGTAGTGTTTCCATATGTCGCATCATAAAGATTATAAAGAGTTGGTACATTGTAAGCTGTTCCAATATTTACGCTTGTTATAAATCCCTCAATGGCATCATGAAAATGCTTCACACCAAGTTTTCCTGTAGTTTTGTTGTCAAACTTGTCATAAGCATCATAGCGGATGGACTCGCTTATGATGGTTTTTCCACCTATAAGACCAGCAACACTATTGCTATTTGTAAGAAAAATTGCTTTGTTGTTGTACTTTTTATCTAAGTTGTTTTTGTGCTCAAACGATTTATAGTCAACACCTAAAACTAAAAAATCTTTTTCTCTATAAGAGATGTTGGATTTTAAACCGTACTCAAGCACTTCGCCATCATAGTTTTTTGTCCAACCTTGAGGATATTCTCTAGCAAAAGTAGATTTTTGAGCATAAATATCAAGCTCGTTAAAGCTATCTATATGGTTAAAGTTGATTTTTGTGAAGCTATCTTTTGTTGTTGTACTCTCAACACTATTTGCAGAAGCTACAGCGTCATAAGCAAAAGTAACAGGGTCGCTTACATAACCATCATAGCTAGTTGTGGCATCTATGAGAGTGTGAGATATATCTATCTTATTTGTTTCATTGATATTAAAGCCAGCTTTTATAGTTGAAGTGGTATTTTTATACCCATCATCTTCAAAACTATCTAAATCCTCGCCCCTTGGAGCTTTGGCTGAAAATCCATCGCTATCTACTTTTTGAGAACTCACCTTTACATAATAGTTATCAGATTTGTATGAAGCACTTATTCCATACTTTTTTGTGTTGAAACTTCCATACTCAGCATTCACAGATGCACTATAACCTTTTTTTGCAGACTTTGTAATGATATTTATAACACCAGCACTAGCATCAGCACCCCAAATTCCACTTTGGGCACCTTTTACTACTTCTATTTGCTCAATATCACCTACCATAAGATGCTCAAAAGGTGCTCCACTCAGACCTGTAATATCGTTGTATCTAACACCATCTATGAGAACTAAAACTCTTTGTGAGTCAAAACCTCTAAGATAAAGAGAAGTTGTTTGACCAAGGCCGCCGTTGGAGCTAAAATTAATTCCTGAGATACTGTTTAAGGCTTCAACAACTGTTGTATAGTGCCTCTCCTCTATCTCTGCACTTGTGATCACATTGATGTTTGATGTTACATCAGTAATCGACTGTGAAGTTTTCGTAGCACTTGTTACAGTTACAGCCTCTAGGTCTATAACATCATTAGCGTTGAGTGAGCTTATTAAGGCAACTGATATGAGTGATAATTGTAATTTTTTTTGCATTGTTTTTCCTAATCTTTTGTAAAGTTTTTTATTTGTTTTATTGAAGATTAAGTTGTTGGGGGAGAGTTTATTTTTATCCTGAGAGGTTTGCCACCAAGAGTAAGAGTGGAAGAACAAACAGCAATAATTTTGCATAAGGACACATATGCCTGAATAGCTGCTAATGAAAAGTAGTTTTTTCCAAAACCTTTAGGTGCCATCTTGAAGAGTCTCTTTATTTAATGAATTTATTCCATTGGATTTAATAATTGTAATTATAGTGGTTTTGTTTTAAATACTTATGAAAAGACATCTAACATCCAGAATTGGAGTCTTTTTCATAAAAAATACCTTAAAAGTACCTTTATTCATAAAATGTGAAGAAGTTTCTACATTCTTTGATATAATAATTATATCAAAGAATCTATTTTACTGCTTACATTAATTTGCTTTTCTTTTTATGTGCTACAATCATTCTATGAAACTATCACACCTAAAACAAATAACAACCTATTTACAAAAATTTACAAAAATATCAGCTATCCATAGAGTTTCAGATACTATCATTAAAATTATCTTCGATAAAAATGATGCCATCTACTTTGATATGCATCGCTCAAACTCTACACTATTTAAGTGTTCCTCTTATGCACGCTCAAAAGTTTATAACGCTCCTTTTGATGTGGTTTTGGCAAAACGGTTTAACCGTGCCAATATCTTAGATGTAGAGTTATTAAATGGTGACAAAATTCTTAGATTTAAAACAACAATCAGCTCAGCTTACAAAGAGGAAACAACATTTTTACAGATAGAATTTACTGGAAAATATACAAACATCATCATCTTAGATGAAAATGAAATAGTCTTAGAAGCTCTTCGCCATATTGATTTGTTTTCATCTTTTCGCGAGGTGAAAGTGGGGCAAAAACTCCTAGATGTTCCAAAGGCTCCTTTTGTAGCAAGAGAGTATCCGCTTGAGGATGTAGAGCAGTTCTTATATGATGTGTATAAAAAGGAGCTAGAGGATAAACTCAGCTCATTAAAAAAACAAAAAATATCCTTTTTAAATAAAAAACTCAAAAAACTCAAAAAACTTTATAATGCTTTAGACGATGAGGAAAGTTTAGAAAAAGAGGTGCAAATTTACCAGCATTATGGCAATTTAGTTTTAGCCAATATGCATACTATAAAAGCATATGAAAAAGTGCTGGAGCTAAAAGATTATGAGGGGAATACAGTAAAGATTGAGCTGGATAAATCATACTCGAGCGTTTCACAAATAGCAAATTCATTATTTACAAAAAGTAAAAAAGCGAAACAAAAAGCAAAAAATCTTCATTTGGAGGAGGAGTCATTGCGTTCAAAAATAGAGCATGTAAAACTCTTTATTCATACAGTCAAAGAAGCAAAAGATATTGCTAAAATCTTACTATTGTTTCCTAAAAAAGTTCAAAGCAAAAAAATAAAATACAACGAGGGGATAGAAACATTTTGGATAGAGGGGTATAAGGTGCAACTTGGAAAGAGTGAAAAAGGAAACATTGAACTCCTTAAAAAAGCAAGAGCAAGGGATGTTTGGATCCATATGAGAGATAGACCATCCGCTCATGTTATCATCACAACTGACAAGCAAAATGTGCCAGAACATATCATCCAAAGTGCTGCAAGGTTGTGTGTTGATTTTACAATGTTTGAGAAAGATAGGTATTTGGTCGATTATACTCCTAGAAGAGAAGTTACTATTCAAAATGGTGCGAATGTGCTTTACAACAAGTATAAAACTATAGAGGTAGATACCCGCTAAAATAAAATTAAGGAGATTGAAATGGCTTTAGGTCCCATAGGCAATGCAATATATGTAAATCAACAAACTGCAAGTGTAGCTTCTGCACAAGGAAACCAAAACAACCGTTTTGACCTTCAAAATATGGCAGCTCAAGCTGCTACAAATGAGAAAGAAGAGAAAGTTTTAGAGGTGCGTCCAGCTGAAGAGAACCATGAAGTTGACCCAGATCGAGAACATCAAAAAAATGAAGCAGATCAGGAAACAGCCAGAAGTGAAAAACGCGATTTAAAAGAGGAAGAGCAGCCAACAACTTCCATATATAAACTAGATATTAAAGTCTGATTTGGTATAATTACTTTAACTTTTTTTTAGGAAATATTATGGAAATTTTTGGGGCTCATCAAGAGAGAATTATAACAGGATTGGCACTGGTTGCAGCTGTATTTATTATAGGGTTTATTGACAACTTTTTTCTTATGTGGTTAGTGTTTGGTGGCGTGTATCTTTTAGCTTTTCATGAAGCTGTCAAACTTTTTAAAATCCAAAATAATTCACTTTACTTTTATGCTGCATTCATCTGGCTTATAGCGGCCGTTTACCCTTATGGTGATGACTTGTTTGTTTTAGCTGGTGTTGTTTATGCCAGTGCTGTAGCCTATAACAAAAAGCATGAGTGGAAAAACTTTTTGCCATTTCTTTATCCTACGGCGGGTATGCTTTTTATGTTTACAATGTACCAAGAGTATGGGACATTAGCTCTTTTATGGCTTTTAATTGTAGTTGCTATGACCGATGTTGGAGCATATGCAGTTGGCAAAAGCATAGGAAAAACACAATTTTGTGAAACAAGCCCTAACAAAACTATGGAGGGTGTAGTTGGCGGAATCGTTGTTGCAACCCTCTCAGGAATGTTTATCGGTCTTACTTTTGTTGATTTATGGATATCATTTGTTATCTCATTTATGGTGGCAACAAGTTCTATATTTGGTGACCTGTTTGAGAGTTCACTTAAGCGTGCGGCGGGTGTTAAAGACAGTGGAGATATACTACCAGGTCATGGAGGGGTTCTTGACCGTATAGATGGCTACTTATTTGGTGCTATTGTTATGCTTGTTCTTCTAAGAGGTTTGGTATAAATTGGTAATACTAGGTTCAACAGGTTCTATAGGGGTTAATACACTTGAAGTTGCTCAAAGACTCGGGCTAGATGTCGAGGTTTTAGTTGCAGGAAAAAACATAAAGCTCTTAAATACTCAGATATTAAAGCATAAACCAAAAGTGGTAGTTGTTGCAAACAAAGCTGATGTGTTGAAAGTAAATCATAATAATGTTTATTTTGGAGAAGAAGCTATACTAAAAGTGATAGAAGATTCTACTAGTGATTTAGTCGTAAATGCTTTAGTGGGTTTTTTAGGTCTTGCTCCAACTTTAACATCTCTTGCCTGTGGCAAAAAAATAGCCTTGGCAAATAAAGAGTCTCTTGTTGCTTGTGGCGCTTTTATAGATATTGGTAAAATTCAGCCTATAGACAGTGAACATTTTGGTCTTTGGTACTTGATGCAAGAGAGACCTGTAGAGAAGATGATTATTACCGCTTCTGGTGGTGCCTTTCGTGATTGGGATATAGCAAAGTTACAAAGTGCTACTTTGGCAGATACCCAAAAACACCCAAACTGGTCTATGGGACAAAAGATAACTATAGATTCCGCAACAATGGTAAATAAAATGTTTGAACTTCTCGAGGCCAGATGGCTTTTTGGTGAGGGAAATTATGATGCTATTATTGAAACAAAGTCACTTATCCATGCTCTTATTGATTTTAAAGATGGTTCAACAACGGCACATTTTGCTCATGCGAGTATGCAGCTTCCCATAGCTTTTGCACTCAAAGAGAAGATGCAGGAAAATATTTTAGGGCATGTTGATTTATTGAAGGTCGGCTCATTAGAGTTCAAAGAGATAACAACTGATAGATACCCTGTTTGGCAGATAAAAGAGGCTCTTTTAAAAGCACCACAAAGGGGTGTAGTTGTAAATGCTGCAAATGAAGTTGCCATAGAGAAGTTTATCAACAAAGAGATAGGTTTTATGGATATAAGTAAAACTATCATCCAAGCTTTTGAAAGATTTAATGAGTTACCAAAAAGTGTTGATGATGTTTTCGCCATAGATAAAGAAGTTAGAAAATTTATAAGGATAGATTGATGAAAAATAAATTTTTTGATAAATCAATTAGTAGGCTGTTGGCATTCTCACCAACACGAATAACAGTGATTGCAACCTTTATTGTTGTATTGTTCTCTATGCCATTAGTATATATATTACATATAGTATTTGGTGAAAAATTTACATATTTTTCATTTTTTATATCAATTATACTTCCTATACTATTGACGCCACCGATAATATTTATTTTTATTAGATTTACAAAGCACTTAAAATATTTTAAAGAACATCTCACAAGAGAGATAGAGGAGAGTAAAAAGAAAGATGTTATGCTGTTTGAACAAGCCCGATTCGTTTTGATGGGTGAGATGATGGCAAATATTTCACATCAATGGAAACAACCATTAAACACAATAAATTTAGCCGTCTTCACAGCAAAAACTTCAAATCCAAATGAAAAAGATTTGCTTAAATATTTTGACATTATGGAAGATAATGTGAACTATCTTGCGGATACAATAGATGACTTTATGTCTTTTTTCGATAAAAAAACACATCTTGAGATTAGAAATCTTGAGAGCATTGTAAAAGAGGTTCAAAGCATTATCAAGGTTCATATAGCAAATAGAGGGATAGATTTAGAGGTGGAGGTAGATGATAAGAATGGTGATGTGATGATAGCTTCATCTATTTCGCAAGTTGTTCTCAATGTTCTCAATAATGCAAAAGATGCATTTGATGAAACAATAAAAACAAAAAAGATAATTCTAAAATTTACAACCTCAAATGAAGGTCTGATAATTAACTGTTGTGATAGTGGCAAAGGGATAGATAAAGATATAAAAGACAAAATTTTTGATCCATACTTTACTACTAAACCAAAACAATTAGGGACTGGTATAGGGTTATATATGTCTAAGCAGATTGTCCAAAAAGTTTTCAATGGAACAATAGATGTAAGTGCAAACTGTAGTATTAGAGAAGGTTGTCAACATAAGACTTGCTTTCATATAGTGATCCCTTACTCTAAAAACTGCATAATAAAAAAGATAGAAGCATGATACTGAGTATAGAAAGTTCATGCGATGATTCTGCTATTGCCATTACCGATATAAAAACAAAAAAACTACTGTTCCATAAAAAAATATCTCAAGAGTTAGAGCATTCTGTTTATGGTGGTGTTGTTCCTGAGCTTGCAGCTCGTCTTCATGCAGAAGCATTGCCAAAAATACTCGCAGAGTGCGAACCATATTTTAAAGAGTTAAAAGCTGTAGCTGTGACATCTACACCTGGACTTGCTGTAACACTTATTGAAGGTGTAACTATGGCAAAAGCGATTGCAGTTGCCCTTAACATCCCTCTTATTGGTGTAAATCATCTCGTTGGGCATATCTACTCTCTTTTTATAGAAAAAGAGGAGATATTTCCCCTTACAGTGCTTTTAGTCTCAGGTGGACATACTCAGGTTATGGAAGTAAAAAATCTTACAGAGATAAAGAGTGTTGCTAAAAGTATGGATGATAGTTTTGGGGAGAGCTTTGATAAGGTTGCAAAGATGATGGGTCTTGGCTATCCAGGTGGACCACTTATCCAAGAGTTAGCAAAAAATGGTGACAGGAAAAAATATAACTTTACTATTCCCCTTTCTCAGTCACCGCTAATAGCTTTTTCATATTCTGGACTAAAAAATGCGGTAAGACTTGCGATTGAGAAATCACAAAAAGAAGATTATAAAGATATAGCAGCCTCATTTGAGCATATTGCGACTGCGCATTTGATCCAAAAACTCAAGAAGTATTTTAAAACAGCACCTCCTAAAACTTTTGCGATTGTTGGAGGAGCAAGTGCTAATCTTTATTTGCGTTGTAAAATCGAAGAACTGTTAAAGCCGTATAGCGCAGTGTTACTTTTAAGCGAACTTAAATATTGCTCGGATAATGCAGCAATGATAGGAAGAGTAGCTGTTGAGATGCACAATCAAGGGATATATACTGCTTTAGAGGGTTTAAATGTATCGCCAAAAAGTGAACTTTAAGCTTAATTAAAACTTAACTATAAAGAGCATGAAACTAAATAAGAGTAATTTTATCCTATTTAACATATACTTCTCTCAACAAAACAAAAGAAAGTTTTTTTAATGAGATTTTCTTTTGTTAAAAATTAAAATTATAAAAATACAAGGAGCCAAAATGGCAACAGTAACATTTAAAAACGACATCGTATGTAATTTAGCAGGAACAGAAGTAAATGTAGGTGATACAGCACCAGTAACAACAGTAGTAAACTGTGATCCAATGCTTCAAGATGAGCAAATCGGTGGAACTGGTAAAGTTCAACTAGTAGTAGCAGTACCATCTTTAGATACAGGTGTTTGTGACGCTGAAACTAGAAGATTTAACACTGAAGCAGCAGCCTTAGAGGGTGTTGAAGTTATCACTGTTTCTATGGATTTACCATTTGCAGCAGCTAGATGGTGTGGAGCAGCTGGAATTGAAAACTTAAAAGTTTGTTCAGACTTCAGAAACAAAGATTTTGCTAACGCGTATGGTGTTCTTTTAGCTGATGGTCCTTTAGCTGGTATCACTGCAAGAGTTATCTTTGTAATTGGTAAAGATGGAAAAGTAACTTACAAGCAAGTTGTACCAGAGATTACTACTGAGCCTAACTACGAAGAAGCAATCGCTGCTGCAAAATCTGCACAGTAAGTAGTACATATTTAAAATTTTGCCACTACCTTCTCCTTAGTGGCAAGCCTATGAGTTTTAAGGTGTCCTTTTAAGCTCATATTATCTTCCCTTCTTCATTTTTTAGGGCTTTTAGTCCTAAAAATTTCTTTTCTTTTTAAAAATTATAATAATCCTTAAGTTTAGCGCAACATCCCTTTGATATAATTAGATAAATTTATATTGACGGAGTTTTCATGAACAATAAAACAAATAGCCAAGTGGTAAAAAAATTATTGGCGAAAGTTGCATTAGTTACAACCTTAGCATCTACCTCTTACGCTGGAGCAATTATAGATGTAGAAGTTGGTGGTGGTATGTGGTCAACTAATGAGCCTACAGGAACATTAGAGGTTTCTAATGTAGAGTTTGATTTGGTTAAGCAAGCTGGTTTATCATCAACTTCTGACAATACTTATATTTGGGCTGTATTTGATCATGCAGTTCCAATTGTTCCAAACTTAAGAATAGAGCAAGTAACTTTAAAGTCAAGCGGTACAAAAGCGATTACAGGCGGTATAGATGGTTTATATACAACATCAGGTGCTGTTGATAGTGAGCTAGATTTATCAAATACTGACTTTATTTTATATTGGGGTGTTCCTTTTGCTACATGGATACCGTTCATGGATGAGGTTGATTTTGGTATAGGTGCTAAAACATTTAGTGGTTCACTAACTATGGTGGAGAGTGCGACAGGTTCTACACTAGTAAATGAAGATTTATCTGGAGCATTTGTTCCTTATGCTTATGGTAAGCTAAGAGTTGAGCCACCACTTATGCTCGGCGTTGGTCTTGAAGCAGAGTTGAAATACTTAAGTGTGGATGTAGGATCTGTAACTTCTGATTTTAGTGAAGTTATCGTTAAAGCTGATTGGGGACTTACAGCTCCTCTTCCTGTTATAGATATTGAAGCAGGTTTTGAAGTTGGATACAGAATGATGTCGTTGGATGTAGATTCAAGTGATCTGAAAACTGTTGTTGATTTCGATGGTATATTTTTCGGATTATACGGAAAGTTTGGCATCTAGTTTAGCTATTTAAAGTTACTAACTCTGGGCTTGACCCAGAGTCTAAGTGAATTTGAATTAGATTCCGTGTCAAGTACGGAATGACGGAAGTTTATTGACTTTTTAGAAATGGTGACTTGTCATCCATATATCTTTCATCAAGTATTATTATTTCACACTCTAGCCAGATGTTAAACTCAGCATAAACTCTTTTTTGAGCCTCTTTTATAAGAAAAATTGCATCATCAAATGTTCCATGACCATTGTTTACCAAGAAATTTGCATGTTTTTTACTAAAGCACATATCTCCTTGAAGTACATCTTTTAGTCCCACGGCTTCTATAAGTCTTCCTGCATAATCACCTTTAGGATTTTTAAAACAGCTACCTGCACTTGGAGTTGATGGCTGATTTGAACGCATCTTTTTAAACATCTCTACTTTTGTTTCATCAAAGCCGTACTCTAGTTTAAAGCTTGCTTCTAAGATAGTGCCATCTATATCACTAAATCTGTAGCCAAATTTTATATCTTTTTTTTGTTTTATCCCATTGGAAGTTTTGATAGATGTAAGAAAATTAAAAATCTCATACTCTTTAAGACCAGCATTCATTTTTACTAAGCCACCTAAAGTTCCTGGGAGATGAGAGAGAAATTCAAAGTTTGCAATGTTGTGCTTTTTGCAAAATGAGGCGATTTTTCCAGAGGGAGTTGCCGCTCCAATTATAAGCTGGTTCTCTTCTATTTTTATATATGAAAACTCTTTACTTAAAATCATAAGTGGTGGGGGATTTGTTCCTATTAAAATGTTATTGCATGAGCCTATAAGATAATGATTTTTTGGAGGTGTAGAGTTGTCTAGTACATAAACATCTAAAGTAGCTCCTATCTTAATAGAAGAAAACTTTGAAAAATTTATACTTTTTGTCATTACTCTACAAAGGTTGGGATGAGATTAAATACATTGACCGAAAAGTCAGTCATAGCGTTGAGCATCCACGGCATGGTTAAGATGATTACAACTACTACACCTATGATTTTTGGGATGAAAGATAAAGTCATCTCGTTGATTTGAGTAGTAGCTTGAAATATACTAACAGCAAGACCTAAAAACATACCAGTCAAAAGTCCAGGCAAGGCAAGAAGAAGAGCTATTTTAAATGTTTCTACTCCTAGGGCTATTAGTTTTGCTTCCATAATCTATGAGTTCCTAATCTCTTTGTACTCTGTAGGAATCATATAATCTTCTACTTTTACAGGCACATCGTAAAAACCATTTTGATAGCCAATTTCAAAGAGTTTATTGATAGCTTTGTATTGAATCTCACTAAGAGTTATCGACTCATCATTTGCGTAGAGTTCAAGGTATTTATCTAGTGTCTGGGCATCTATTCTTACCAAATCTCTCTCAATTAACATTTTTGAGAGTCTCTCTTTGTGGTCTCGTGCAACTTGTACAGCTTTTGTTAGAGTTGCCTCATACTCTATGGCTTTGTTGAGTGGAAGTGAACGGCGTATCGCCATACCGCCAAGAGGAAGAGGTAAATCTTTTCCAGCTAACTCTTGCCAAATATCCCACATCTCACGCTCAACTTCAAGCTCATCGGCATATGTTAAGATAGATTCGTGAATCAATACACCAGCATGAACATCACCGTCTAAAACAGCTTGTTCAATCTCTAAAAAGTTCATGTAAGTAACTCGTGCTTCTGGATAAGCTATACGAAAAAGCATTGCATTTGTAGTGTGTTCACCACTAAGTGCAACTTTAAAATTTCTCTTGAGTTTGACACCTTTTTTCTTAATAAGCTTAGGTCCATAACCCTCACCAAAACTTACAGCTGTACGAAGTGGAGCATACTCCTCTTTTATGTGAGGATACAGAGCAAAGCTGATAGCGACAATGTCATAAACACCATTGAGGGCATCTTCGTTAAGAGTTTGGATATCTTTAGCGATATTATCAAATTGAGTATCTTTCATATCTACCCAGCCAAATTTAATGGCATAGTACATAAAAATATCGTCGGCGTCAGGTGAGTGTGCTATTACTGTTTTTTTCATAAGATAGATTTTAACTAAATATGCTTTAATCTTTTATGTAGAATTAGTAAATATAGTATAAAATAGGCTTTTATAATAAGGAAGTATGTGTTGAAAAAATTATTTAAGATATTTGTTGTTGTGTTTATTGTGTTGTTTAGTTTTGGATGTAGCGATTCTAAGCCTGATAAACTGATAGTTTCATATACGAATGATCTAAATGATTCCTCTCTTCCTACAAGTAGGTATCTTCAAATTAATGTATTTGCAAATTATGATGATGGCTCTCAGACAAATATAACTAAAAATTTAGACTGGCACTCTTCCGATGAAAGTATAGCAACTGTAAGTAATGGTTTAGTGAGTGCAAAAAAAGTTTCAGGGGATGTTGTTATTAGTTATGAGACAAAAGAAAAGTTTAGTGATGGCTCGGCTGTTCACGCTCATGCAGTTACACTCAATATCTTAGAGCTAGTTTTACAAAAAATCACACTCTCTCCAAACACTTTAAATATCTCTGTAGGAACATCTCAAAGCATTGTAGCTACGGGTACTTTTGAAGATAACTCTAGCTATGATATAACAAGTGATTGTAATTGGAGTAGTTCAGATCCTAATATAGCTACAGTGGATGGAGGGGTAGTGACAGGTAAATCTGAAGGGAATGTCGCGATTACGGCGACAGATGCAAATATTACATCCAACATTTTAGCACTAGAAGTGGAAAAAGTGGTCTATTCATCCTTAAGCGTTGCAGGAACAAAAACAGACTTCAATGTTAAGCAGACAATCCAACTAGAAGCAAGAGCTACTAATGATAGAGCAGAGACAGTTGTCTTAAATGCTGGAGATGTGACTTGGGAGAGTAATGCTTCGGATGTTGCAGAGATAGATAGCAATGATTTGGTGAGAGCATTAGCAAAAGGGAAGGTGAAATTCACGGGAACCATCAAAGATACTATTATTGAAGGAAGCATAACACTCAGCGTAATCAAAGATAAATACTTGAGAATTTATAAAGATGGGCAAGAGCTTGATTTTCCATATACCAATACAAATGAATATGAAACATTGCCTACAGATTTAAGTGAGTTTACTATAACAGCGATTGGGCAAGATTTTATTATTAGTGATTTGAATGTTACCGATTTTAATGGTACAGTAAAACAAAGTGCTAGTTTTGATACTTTAGAAAATGGAGCAACACTAGATGAGGATAATAATGTAACTTTTACATTGATGCATGATGGTAGCGAGAGGGAGTTACACTACCATTTTAAAATAGATGATGATGCTCAAAATACTTTCGATGTAAAATATTATGAAACGCTCAATTAAAAAAGATACCTAAAGTTTAAACTAAAGATGTTGTCGCTGTTTGACTTGAAGTTATCACTCTCTGTAGTATAAAAGTATGTATATTCTGTTGTGATTGTTAAGCTTTGAGTGCTCATATAGCCTATGCTAAACATCCCTTGATACGATAAAATATTTTTATCTTCTGCCTCCTGTAAACTGATAGCGGTAACACCAGCACCTATCCCCACAGTTGTAACGAGTTTACTTTCGTTATATCCACTATAGTAAAGATTGAACATTTGACTTGTTTGTTCTAAGTCACCTGCTACAGAGATTGCTCCAAAACTATAAAGTCTATCTTTTTTCTGTATAGCTTCTAATTCCAACCTAAGTAAATCAGCTTGATAGCCTAGAGAGACAGAGCCAATATACTCTTTATCATACACATAAGCACCATTTTTTGCCTCTATAGTATCATTCAGACCTAAGCCACCACTCAGCTCAACATAAACACCACTCCCCACTGCATAAAGTTGCATAGACAATAATAAACTCAATAATAATTTCATAAATTCTTCTTTTGTATTTTTTGCTAATATATAAACAAGATTTTAACCAAATAAAGGTAAAATCTGACTCTAATTTATCAAAATATATAAAAAGACAAATAAAAATATGACAAAATGACATATTTTTTATGTAAAAAACAAAATTGACATATAATGAGTCTAAATTTAATAATAAGTGAGCCAAAGATGGACGCAAACAAACAAAAATCACTAGACTTAGCAATGAAGCAGATAGACAAAGCATTTGGTAAAGGTGCCTTGATGCGTCTTGGTGACAAAGATGTAGTACCAATAAAATCAATAAGTACAGGTTCTTTGGGACTTGATTTAGCTTTAGGAATAGGGGGTGTACCTGAGGGGCGTGTTGTTGAGATATATGGACCAGAGAGTTCAGGTAAGACTACCCTTGCCCTTCAGATAACTGCAGAGTGTCAAAAAGGTGGTGGTGTTTGCGCCTTTATCGATGCGGAGCACGCTTTAGATGTGGTATATGCTAAAAATCTTGGTGTGGATGTTGATAATTTACTTGTATCTCAACCAGACTATGGTGAGCAAGCTTTAGATATTGTTGAGACAATTGCAAGAAGTGGCGCTGTTGATTTGATTGTTATTGATTCAGTTGCAGCTTTGACTCCAAAGTCCGAGATTGAAGGTGAGATGAGTGACCAAAATGTTGGAGTTCAAGCTCGTTTAATGAGTAAAGCACTTCGTAAATTAACAGGCATTTTACATAAAATGAACTGTACAGTTATCTTCATCAATCAGCTTCGTATGAAAATCGGTATGATGGGGTATGGTTCTCCTGAGACAACAACGGGTGGCAATGCTCTGAAATTTTACGCTTCTGTCCGTATAGATGTGAGACGAATTGCCTCACTTAAGCAAGGGGAGAGTCAAATTGGTAACCGTGTGAAAGCAAAGGTTATCAAAAACAAGGTAGCGCCACCATTCCGTCAAGCTGAATTTGACATAATGTTTGGTGAGGGCATCTCTAAAGAGGGAGAGCTTGTTGACTACGGTGTTAAATTAGATATTGTAGATAAAGCAGGTGCTTGGTTCTCTTATGAAGATACAAAACTTGGTCAAGGGCGTGAGAATGTTAAAGCTAAGTTTAAAGATGAGCCAGAATTAGCCGCAGAGATAGAGGAAAAAATTAAAGTAGCAATGGGTGTGAGTAATGTCATGGTCATGGATACTTCAGAGATAAATGACTCAGACGCTTAAGTTTATTTATATTAAAAACTAATCTTACTCTTAACCAAATTTAGATAAAATTAGAAAATAATAATATATACTCAAGTGAGAGTGTAAAACTATAAAAGGCAAATATATGTTTATTGATAGCGTAAGTGCAATTGAAGTAATGGATTCGCGCGGTAATCCAACAGTTAAAGCAACAGTTGAGTTAAGTGACGGAACAATTGAGAGTGCTATAGTACCTTCAGGTGCAAGTACTGGCAAGCGTGAAGCACTAGAGCTTCGTGATGGTGGAGATCGCTATATGGGCAAAGGTGTTTTAAAAGCAGTTGGACATGTAAACAATGAGATTTCTGATGCTATTATCGGTCTTTCCCCTTTTAATCAGGCAGTAATAGATGCTACTATGAAAGAGATAGATGGGACAGAGAACTATGGTAAATTAGGAGCAAATGCTGTTCTTGGTGTTTCTATGGCTGTTGCTCGTGCAGCTGCAAAAAGTTTGGGTATGCCACTGTATCGTTACCTTGGCGGAGCGAATGCTATGACTATCCCTACTCCAATGTTAAACATTATCAATGGTGGATCACATGCTGATAACTCGGTTGACTTTCAAGAGTATATGATTGTTCCTGTAGGGTTTGAAGATTTTACAGAGGGTTTAAGAGCATCTGCTGAGGTTTATCATACTCTTAAAGGTATTTTAAAAGCTAAGAAACACAACACTGCTTTAGGTGATGAGGGTGGTTTTGCTCCAGATTTAAGCTCAAACGAAGAGCCTATTCAAATAATCATGGAAGCTATTGAGAAAGCTGGATACAAAGCTGGTGAGCAGATTGCTATCGCTTTAGATGTTGCTGCTTCTGAGATTCTTGCTGAGGGTGGTGGGTATAGACTGGAGTCTGAAAATCGTACAGTTACCTCTGCTGAGTTAGTAGATTATTATGTTGATTTATGTGCTAAATATCCTATCGTTTCTATAGAAGATGGTCTCAATGAAGATGATTGGGATGGATTTAAACTAATGACTGAGAAGCTTGGCGATAAAATTCAGATAGTTGGTGATGATCTTTTTGTTACAAATGTAAATATCTTAAATGAAGGTATCAACAAAGGGATTGCTAACTCTATTCTTATTAAACCCAACCAAATTGGTTCAGTATCTGAGACTATGCTAACTGTTCGTCTTGCTCAAAGAAATGGTTATACATGTGTAATGAGTCACCGTTCAGGTGAGAGTGAAGATGCTTTTATCGCTGATTTTGCTGTAGCACTCAACTGTGGTCAGATTAAAACTGGTTCAACGGCTCGTGGTGAGAGAACTGCTAAATACAACCGCCTTTTAGAGATTGAAAATGAGGTTGTTTATGGTGAGTACTTAGGGTCACGCATATTTAATTAGTACGCAGTATGAATCAAGAAGAGCTTTACGAAGAGATAGACAATTCTCAAAGTATTACCCAAAAATATTTGGGACTCTCTATCACAAAGTTTTTGTTGCTTCTTTTTATAGTGTTGGCTTTGGGGATTTATATAGGAATCCTTCTCTATGGAACCTCTTCCCTTGAAGTTCTTTTTGGACTTCAAGATTATGAAGCTTATCTTCAAAGCGAAGTATATAGGCTTAAAAATGAAAATGCTGAGCTTCAAATGGAGTATTTTGAACTTAAAGAGATTTCTGCTCAATAATAAAATAAACTTGTTATAATACTTGTAAATAAATTTAGGAATAATTTTGGTTAAAGCATTCGCAAGTACACTTCTTTTATTGGTATCATTAGAAGCGCGTGAGAACCCTTTTTTCCCTTCAGTGGGTGAAAAAGATATATCTTACACCTCTAATGAAGATAGAAGTTTATCCCCGCTTAAAAGAGCAACCATAACACTCCCTCCACAAGCTAGAGTACTCCAAAAAGTGACAATTGAGTATAAAAATCTTGATGGATCAATAGAGAGTAGAAGTATAGAACTGGAAAACTTTGTAGATTGGCATCTACCTATTTTTATATCGCAGAGTTATACAGCATCAATGAAAGAGGAAAAAATACCTCAAAAGAAAAAAGTGTTTAAAAAACTCACTTCTGTAAAACATGCATCATTTTACTCAGCAGATAAAACATTGAAAATTGTGACAAAAGATAAAATAATAAGAGAATTTTTATTAGTGAAGCCACATAGAATTGTAATTGATTTTAAAAGAGATACAAATCTAAAAAGTCATCTCAAAAAATTTAATAATAATGTTTTTTCAAAAATAAGAGTTGGTAATCATTCAGGATATTATAGAGTTGTGGTTGAGTTGGATGGTTATTATAGATATAAGATGAAAAAAATATCTAATGGCTATACTTTTGAGTTGCGTTAAGTTTTTATAAGCAGTGATAAACTGCTTATAAGCTATACTTTTTTGTTTAGAATTTTAATCTAAGTGAGATGTTTAAACCTGAAATAGTAAAGGTATCGGTTGCAACTGAATCCCCAGATGAATCCGTTACATCCCATCCTATTGATTTTATATGATAGCCTAAATCTATCTCAAGTGCATCTCCAACTGGGTACATAATACCAAGACCAAGATTTACACCTATTGCATCAATAGTATCATCATAGTAATCGTCAGAGATTGTATAGCTACCAAAACCAAATAGTAAATATGGTCTCATGTTGCCTGATTGCACCTCTTTGCTACCCATTGTCCATATCCAGTTAAAATCTATTCCCTCAATTGTAAGATCCTCTAATTCATCAACCGTAAATGTTGCAGATGAAATTTCAAATCTATTATTGGAATCAAAAACATATCCAAGGGAAAGAGATGTTGTTGAACCACTAATATCTGTTGTATATATATTGCCACTATATGTATATTCACGCTTGTATTCACCAGAGCCACTCATCACATTAACAGCGATATACATTCTATCTCTTGAGATGGAATCAGATTTTGAATAATCATCATATCCACCTGACGCGTCAACAGTATTAGTGTTTGTATTATCAGCTGAACTACTGTTGTTTATGGTAATATTTATTGGCTGTTGTGCAGTCGTTTCTTGTTTTGGTGAACACATCTCGTCAATAACTGATTGCTCAATTCCATTCATAATCATCTGAGCTTTTTTTTCGCTTGTACACTCAGTAGCATTTAGCATTGATATGCCAACCAATAACATCCCTACTATTTTTAAAACATTTTTCATTTAATCCCCTTTTGCTTAATATTTAATATATCAAGTTTTATAATGTTTTGATTATATCTCATTTGCTCTATTATTCTACTTAATTTTAAAAATAATAATTTAAAATTACCCTAGATGTTTCCTCGTCTTTTAAATCATCTAGGTGGTATTTTTGTTTATAATCGTACTTTATTTTCAGTTGTAAGTTTTGTGAAAGTCTGAAATTTTGTGAAATATTTGCAAGAAGTTGTGTTTTTTCTCCCTCATACAATCGCTTAGTGATTTCTATATTTGTATTCATAAAATTATATTTATCAAAGACTACACCTATACTGCCGCCGACTGCTGGTCTAAATTTATTTTGGTAATAAAAAAGTGGATCAAGCATAAAGTAGATATAAGCTAGTTTGTTTCCCCAACTGTAGCCAGCTCCGACGCTAGTTGAAAAATTTGCTTTATCGTTTAAGTAGTTTTTATCCCATCCAAGCTTTGTTCTCCATGATAAACTATCGAAAAACTCTGAGCGTTGGGCGAGAGAGACTATGGAGATTATTGTTGCCTCTTCCACCTTTAGTTTTTTTTCAGTGTGTGAAACTAGTAGATTTAAAAACTCTATTTGAGTACCTCGTAAAAAGCCATAATTACTATCTTCAAGGCTATGATAGGCTGGTCGAATACCTAAAAATCCAATACTCTTACCATCTTTTACACCAATTCCTGCAGTTGTGAGCATAGCTCTATGGGAGTAGAGTGGATTTGGCGGGATCTCAATATTGAGTTTTTTACCCTGACCTAGAGATGCTCTTGCTTTTGATATATTATGAAATAGCTCTAAGTACTCCTCTTTGTCCATATCGCTTTTGCTAAATGAGTATTCTAAAAATTCTGTTGAAGCTTCTAGGATGTATCTTTTTTGCTCTATATTTATGTTTTCATTATCTAGTATATCTTGTAGTTGTATTGTTGAATTTACTAACTCCCTTGGTATCTCAATATGCTTACCATCAAGAAGTTCTTCATATTTAAGCAGTATTGTTCTTTTAGATGGTCTGTAGTTGTCGCTTACAATTATATTTTCCAATTTTGCAGCATGAACCGTTTCCAAAGGTATAACATGATAATAAAAATATTCTCTTAAATGGATAGATTCTCTTGCTATCTCTATAAGCCATAGCATATTGTAAGAGCAGTTCTCTGTGAAAAAAAAGTAGTCCGAGTGTGTACCGTTTAGTTCCCAAATATGCCTTAGCATTTTTAAAACTTCTTCTTCACTTAAGTCTAAATCATATTCCCAAATATCTCTTTGTTCAGTATCTCTATACTCTTTGAGTTTTTCATAATAAGGGAGTAAAGAGTATCTTCCAAAGTAGCCTCCAAAAAGACCTTTTACGGCAAATGCAATAGCATTGGTGTCATCAGGATTTGCATTAGCAGCATAGTTAATAGCATAAGAAAGGAGTCGAGATTTATATGAGGAATTTATTCTTAAAAAGGTATGACCAAACATAGAAGCGGGTGAATTAATATGTGCTGATGGAAATACAAGAGTGACAGATTTTGGGTCTAGTTTTTTAAGTGTTTCATCATACTCCTTGCATGTAACTTTTGGAAAATCTTCAATACTAAGTTGTTCTTGAAGCCAAGCTTTTCTTGCTGGAAATTTACAAGCAGTAGAGTTGTCATCAAATCTTGTCTCGTTAAATAATGCATCTATAGTTGCATGTAGCTCATCTTTTGCATTGGTTTTGCCATTATTTGCTAAAAAAAAGTTAGCATCATCTATCTCACTTTTACCATCTACCATATGAAGAAGTAGGTTCCAGTATCTAGTGTTATATAAATCGAGTTCATCAGCTTTATTTTTATATATTTGTGTTGAGGCGTTTAAAAAACCAATTGAAAAAATGAGTAAAAAGAGTGTTTTTGTAAAGATGGAATGTTCCTAAATTTAATCTGAAAAAGTAGAGTGTGTAATTAAACGAGAAAACTCGTTTAATTAGTAACTACTAAAGTGTAGTTGTTGCGATGTTGTCAAGTACATCAGCCATTTCAACTTTCTGGCTAGTGTAGATGCTGTTGTAGTTTGCTTGAAGTGAAGCAGAAAAAGTCGCTTTATCTTCTATGCTTAATAGTTCAGCTAAAGTATCTATAGACTCTCCAGAACCACGAGCAATCTCTTTTGCAAGTATATCCATGTTAGATGCTACGAACTCTTCAGCTCTTTCATTCATAACAAGTTTAGTTTTTGTACACCCTAAAGTTCCTGATGTGATACCAAATATTTGGTTCATCGAGGTACCATTTGTTGTAGCTTGAAGAGCTAAAAGTACAGCTGATGAATCATCTTTTATAATCATCGAACCAAGGCCACAACCTGTTTGAGAGTTCACACCTGCAAATGCAGATGTGCTTAAAGCGATTACCGCTGCAAAACTTACTAAAATCTTTTTCATTAAACTTCCTTTGTATATTTGAGATAACCAATTATAAGCATTATTTACTTAAAAAAAAGTTATGGAATGTTTTTTATTGTAAATTGCTATCTTAAATGTTATTATATGGAAAAATTTAGTGAGGTTATAGTGAAATATATATTATTAACTCTATTTTTGACAATTTGTGCTTTTTCTTCTGTAATAAAAGCCAATGAGACAAAATATGTAGCTAACGAAGTTCCAGAAAAAATGAGCGTTGCTGAAAAAAAGAAAAGATTTTACGCTTTATTAGTTCCTGCAGTACAAAAAAACTATAAAAAGTTAATAGATGAATATAATGAAGTTCTAAATTATATGAAAACTCAAAGTAACTTAGAAAAAATAGAAGAGTTGAAGCAATACTACAAGGTACAAAGTGATGAGGAGCTTTTGTATGCACTCAAGCCACATCCACCAAGTATTGTTCTTGCTCAAGCTGCAATGGAGAGTGCTTGGGCAACATCCAGATTTTTTACACAAGCTAACAATGTTTTTGGTGTATGGAGTGTCAATAAACATGAACCTAGAATCGCTGCGAGTGAAAAAAGAGGTGGTACAAAAACCATATGGCTCAGAAAATTTAACACTATAGAGGAGTCTATTGCTAGCTACTATAAGCTTTTAGCAACATCAAAGGCATATAAAGAATTTAGAGAGATCCGATATGTAAGCGACGATGTTCATAAAATGGTTTCAAAACTGCATAGATATTCAGAGATGGGTGAGTTGTATGGTGAAGAATTAAGTAAGCTTATAAAATACAATAAGCTTACAAAATATGATGCAATAGAAAAAAATAAAAATAGAGGCTAGTTAGGGATTCATTCTTTGCCCACCACCCATACCTCTACCTCTACGGTTTGCGGCTTGATGTGCTTGAAACTCTTGTGCATCAATAATCTCATCATTGTTAGTATCTATGGATTCAAAACTTGGTGCATTTCCTGCATTTCGCATCATTTTACCAGCCTGTGCTTGTGCACTCATCCTTTTTTGTTGAGCATTTGTAAACTCTGTTTGTGTTATTTGAGCATCTTTATTTGTGTCAAAATCTGAAAATGATGGCATCATATTGCCACGCCCTGCTGCGAGTACACCCGTAACTATTAAAGCTACTATAAGTAAAGTTTTCATCTTAAGCTCCTTTTTTTCTTTTAACTATCCATATTTTATAAAGTCAATGTTAATACAATGTGAATTTTAGAAGAAATTCATCCTTTTGCTAGTCAACATCCAAATAAAAGCATTTTTTATATAAAAAACATGCAAAACAGTTACAATATATAATATATCCATCATAAAATGAGGTTTTTTAAATTCTTTGATATAATAATTATATCAGTCATGAGCTTGCAGTTGAAATGTGTTGACAATTGATACTCTATTATGTTAACATTGTTTATATTGAAATAGAAGGTTTGTAGTATGATTAGAATTTTTACACTGTTTTTAGGGCTAGTGGCCTCCACATTTGCTGTAATAAATTATGAAGTTGCGCTCAAGAGTGAAGCTGTTATGAGTGGGTTTGAGGATTCCATCTCAAAAATGGAGATGACCCTTATAAATGCTCGCGGACAGACAAAAGTGAGAACTATGAGCATGAAAGTTCTCGAAGGATTGGATGCAGATAAATCTTTGATGGAGTTTTTAACTCCTGCGGATGTGAAGGGAACAAAATTTTTAAACTATGAACATGTAGATAAAGATGATGACCAGTGGCTTTATCTTCCAGCATTAAAAAGGGTAAAAAGAATTGCATCTAAAAATAAGTCAGGCTCTTTTATGGGGAGTGAGTTTGCTTATGAAGATTTGAGTGCTTTTAATGTTAAAAAATATAAGTATGAGGGAAGGGCTGAGGAAGTTGTGCTTGATGGTGTAGAGATGTATAAGACATTGAGTGCTCCTGCTTCAAAATATTCTGGCTATACAAAGCTTATCTCATGGGTAGATAAAAAAACTTTTTTGATTCAAAAGGTTGAGTATTACGATAGAAAAAAACAGCTTTTAAAAACTGCATATTTTAGTGAGTATAAAAATTTCGATGGTGTGTATCGCATTGGTAAAATAATTATGAAAAATATACAAAACGATAAAACAACAGTTTTGATCTGGAGCGATGAGAAGATCAAAAATGGACTCAAAGCCAAAGACTTTCACAAAAGGTATTTAAAGAGATGAAAACCGCTTTTGTACTCATCATTACTTATGTTCTAGCGTTTGGCGAAGTAGAAGTTAGTGGACATCTTGATTTAGAAAGAGAGGCATTTTTAATAGCGCCTGATTCTAAACATAAAAATAGTTTTACCCTTAAACAGACTTTAGAGTTTGTGTATGCTTATGAAGATTTGAGCGGATTATTAAAAGTGTATGCACAAGAAGACTATTATGACACCTTGCAGATGAGTGAGCACACTAAGAGAAGTTTCGCAAGAGTTGATGAGCTATATGTGAAGTACGATTTTGAGGACGATTCATTACAGGCTGGAAAAACCATAAAATATTGGGGAGCATTAGAGCTTATGAATATTGTGGATGTTTTTAATCCAAAAGATTTGAGAAGCGATATGCTAAACCCAGATAAGCTTGGTGTTTGGAACCTTTCTTATTCACATTTTACTGATGAAGGTGAGTTTTGTGTCATCATGAAGCTCGATGAGCCAGACCAAAAGATGGCTGAGAGTTCTTATGTGTATAATTTTTTACCGCAGTTTATTGAATATGATGCAAGTTTACAAACCTCAAATGGGGTGAACTATCCATCTATTTATCTAAGTTATTCTGCCTCTAGTGATGGTGAATACGCTCTTGATTATGCATTTATCTTAGAGCGTGGCTATGACTCACAAAGGTACTTAAATTCAAGTGTTGTAAATCCATTGCTTCTCAATCAAAATGCCTACCTTGTCAATAAATTTATGAGCTATAACACCCTAGTGGTTGATGCAACGCTTATAAAATTAGAGGTTCTTTATGCAGATGTGGTTGCAGATGAAACCGTAGGTGACTATTCCCATGTAGCATTTGGGTTTGAACATACGATGGAAAATATCTATAAAAGTGCAGGCTTTGGGATAATTTTTGAGTATTATAGATATGACAGTTACGAATCAGATAAGTATGATGATTTAGATCTTTATGAGACTATGCAAAATGATATGTTTATCGGGGCAAGATATAGTTTTAACAATGCTGATGATAGCTCTATAGTTGGGGGTGTTGTGCATGATTTGGATTACAATGAACAGACATACTATACTCAGTATGAGAGTAGAGTTTTTGAGAGTTTAAAGGTTAGGTTGGATTACTACTATATAGAGCCATCAAAAACTACCCATACAGCTTATGCTGTCTTAGGAAGACATCAAAGAGTAGGGTTAAATATAGCTTATTATTTTTAGGGAACAAAGATGCAAAAGTTTATAAATAAGATAATACAATTTAGGTGGTTTATAGCGATTATAATTCCTCTTATAACTATAATGATGGCATCAAGTTTGAAAAACCTAGAGTTTGAGGGAAGTTACAGAATCTGGTTTGGGGCAGAGTCGAAAACACTCAAAGAGTATGATGATTTTCGTGCGATTTTTGGTAATGATGATGCTGTGACCATTGCATTTAAAAGTGAAGATGGGATTTTCACAAAAGAGGCTTTAACATCCATAGAAAATATAACGAAAAAACTTTGGGAAACTGAGTATATTGCCAGAGTTGATTCCATCACTAACTACCAGTATGTTCACGCAGATGAAGAGTATCCTGATGAGATTTTAGTGGAAGATTTTATAGAGGATATTGATTTATACACAGATGCGGATTTAGCTGAAAAAAAAAGGATAGCACTCAGCCAAGATCTAATAGTAAACAAACTTATCTCAGCAGATGCTACAACCACTATGATTGTTGGACGGATGACGCCAAAAGCAGGGGATGATCCAGAGGTCAGTTTTGCTTTAAGAGATGCAGTTGTAAAAATAATTGAACCAGAGATAGAGAAAAATGGCTTTGAGTTTCATCTCAATGGTGGACCCATAATAAATACTGCTTTTATAGAGATAGCTCAGGGTGATGGTGGAACTTTTACACCCGCAGTTCTTATCATCGCTATGATTTTAATCTATGGTGTGTTTGGGAGAGTTTCAGCAACCTTATTGAGTATTGCTGTCGTGGTTTTTACTTTTTTAATTGTCCTTTCCATTCAAGTGATGCTTGGGTTTAAACTCAATAATTTTACAGCTAACATCCCTGTTTTTGTTGTCGCAATTGGAGTGGCAGATGCTATGCATCTTTTGTGGATATATTTTATAGCCAGAAAAAAAGGGATGGAGAATTACGAGGCTATTTATTATAGTGTTCATAAAAACTTTTTAGCGCTTATTTTAACATCCATCACAACGGCTGTAGGTTTTGCATCGCTTGGTATCTCGGCAGTTGTTCCCATCCAAACACTCGGAATCGCAACGGCAAGTGCAGCACTTTTAGCTTTTGTTTTAACCATACTTTTTGTACCAGCACTTTTAGCAATTATCAACCCTAAAGTAAAAGTAGATGCAACACATAGTGATAAACACAGAGGTAAATTCTCACACAGATATGCGAATTTTATCATGAAATATGACAAGCTTATCTTGAGTCTTAGTGCGCTTATATTTGTAGTTATTGGTGTTGGAATTTTTAAAGCAAATGTGGATTCCAATGTGGTAAAGTATTTTAAGGAGAGTGTTCCTTTTCGTGCAGACACTATCTTTTTGCAAGAGAATTTAACAGGCCCTATGAGTTATGAGGTTATTGTTGATTCTAAAGTGGCAGATGGGATAAAAGAGCCAGAGTTTTTAAAGAGAGTTCAAAATTTTTATGATGCACTTTACGCTAAGTATCCAGAGGCTAGACATATAAGCTCCCTAATGGATGTTGTAAAAACATTTAACGAGGTTATGACTGGAAGTAAAACTATACCTGATGATAAAAATCTCATAGCACAGTATCTTCTTTTGTATTCACTCTCTTTGCCACAGGGGATGGAGATAAATGACAGAATGGATATAGATGAGAGGCTTCTAAGAGTGAGTACATCAATGAATATGTCTGATAGTTCCAGAGATTTAGAGATGACACAGTGGATAGAGGATTGGTGGAAAAGCACCCCATATAGTGCAGATGTCAATGGACAAACGCTGATGTTTGCACATATGCAGCATGATGTAACAGATACTCTTTTAGAGTCTATAACTTTGGCTATTGTAATTATCTCTATTATTATGTTATTTATCTTTAGAAATTGGAGGATGCTCCCCCTTTTTATAGCGCCAAATATTTTGCCTATAGTTTTGGTAGTTGGCGTAATGGGATGGCTCAAAATAGATATAGATATGGGAGTAGCAGTCGCAGGGGCTATCATTATTGGTGTGGCAGTGGATGATACTATCCATTTTTTAGTTAAATATATAGAAGCAAGAAAAAGGGGTGAAAATTTGGAAGATGCTATGAAATATGTGATGAGTTATGCAGGGAGTGCCATCATATTTACCACTATGGTTTTAACAACCGCATTTTTAGTCTTTATTTTTAGTGATTTCAACCCAAACTATCATTTTGGAATTGTTACAGCATCTGCACTTGTTATAGCAGTTCTAGTTGACCTAGTTGCACTTCCAGCACTCCTCAGTATGATAGATAATCGAAAAAAATCTTTACTTGTTTAGAGTAGAAAAGTTTATGGTCTAAAAACTTTTCTATTAGACTTCTTGCATAACCTAGGAAGTGATGCTTCAGCTTCACCTGAGAGTGAGACTAAAGTCACACATCCGATAGGGCTATGAAATAAGTTTATAAGTCTTCAATAAATTCTATTTTACATAAAAGTCGTATCACGATTAGATATAATATTAAATCAATAATATTATCTATTATGAGTCATAAACTACAATAATTAGGAAACCAAATGAACAAACAACAACTCGCTGCCAAAATATGGGAATCTGCTAATCAAATGCGTTCTAAGATAGAAGCAAATGAGTATAAAGATTACATCTTAGGGTTTATCTTCTACAAGTACCTCTGTGACAAAGAGGAGCAGTTTGCACTCAAAGAGGGGTACACTCAAGAGGATTTGGCGAGTTTGTCAGAGGATGATAGTGAGAGTGTAGAGTACTTCAAAGAGAATCTCGGATTTTTTATAGCTTATGATAATCTCTTCTCTACTTGGGTAGAATCAGGAGCTGATTTTGATGTCTCAAATGTAAGAGATGCACTCTCTGCGTTTGAGCGTTTGATCTCTCCTGCACATAAAAAGCTCTTTGATGGCATATTTGAGACACTCCAAACGGGTCTGAGTAAGCTCGGAGAGAGTGCTGCTTCACAGACTAAAGCTATAAGCCAACTCATTCATCTCATAAAAGATATACCGATGAACTCTAAGCAAGATTACGATG
>Ga0256840_1000920_pt1 | contig 28943 bp, 27 predicted proteins | sample 355202metaG_FD_185969 | JGI IMG/M metagenome (GOLD analysis project Ga0256840, IMG submission 185969) | Hydrothermal vent microbial communities from Mid Atlantic Ridge, Atlantic Ocean - 355-202 | ecosystem: Environmental > Aquatic > Marine > Hydrothermal vents | place: Atlantic Ocean: Mid... | reverse complement strand
AAAATGTACCATGTGCGGACCATATTCATCACTGATCCAGAAAGTGCCATCTTGAAGTGCCGCTAAACCTTCACTATCTAAACCAAAATCATCCAGCTTAACATTACCCGCTGCATCTTTAATGACGGTACCCTTTGCATCATAAGGCGTTTCGCCTGTGCCACCTAGTGCACTGGAGTTTGGTAAACCTGTAACCGGCTTACCTGAGGTATCTTTAAGAATAATATCTTTGATTAAAGTGACTTGCCCTGCTGAATTTAGTTCAAATAGACCGATGCGGGGTGCATAGTCAGGTGTGGGGAACATTTTTCCTTTACCTTCAGCACCTGTAAAAGTTGCATTGGGGCCACGATCAGTTAAAGCATAAAATTGATTGCTATTCGAGGGGTGGGCCGTTGCTGATGAACCATACCCCCCATTTCTGATTTCTACCCCTTCAATATCATCGCGTAATACCGTGTAAGGAAGAATTGTTCCAGATTGTGTAACGCTATCAGCATGACTTGCATCACCACTGACTTTAGATAAAGCTTCTTGTACTGAAAAGACAGGTTGTGGGTTTTCGGGGTTTGCAGTAAAAGAGTGCCCCGCAACATAGACTTCGTTATTTAAAATACCGACATAGTTATCTGTTGGAGCGTAGTAACGATATAGCCACCCAGGCTCAGCTGTTAGTGTTTTGGCATTTGATGGAAAAGCGGTGACATTATTTGGAAAAAATGGTGCATAGTGCTGCTCAGCCCAATTTAAAATAAGGTTGGCATTATGCAGAGTATCCTCATTAACGGGCTGGTTTTGGGCGGTTGCTGTCCCATTTACACAAAGTAATGCGCCAGCAATAATCGAATAATGGATTTTTTTCATTAGAGATTCTCTATTGATTGGAAATGATTAATTATAGAAAATCTAAATGACGAAGATATGACGAAGACATGACGAAGACATGACAGGCAATATACTTGCAGGTTTTCTTTAGGATCTTATCTCTAAGGGCGGCTGGGAAGAACCTGCCTTATGAATAATTAAGGTGTCATTGACGTGCAAAATACCTTGTTGATCATGCAACGCATTTTGACCAAAATAGACTTGGTTATGCCATTTTCGTGTGCGGGATAAAGTGCGCAAGGGTTCTTTATCGCTTATGGCCGTTTCAGGATTGATTTGCGGAATTGAGCAGCGTGCGCAAGGTTTAGGTAAGCGAAAATTGATATGGCCTATACTAATTTTTCGCCAAGTATCTTCCGCGTAACTAGCGCAGCCAGAAATGACTAAATTAGGTCGAAATCGTTGCATAGACAGGTTTAAGTTCATCTGTTGATTAAGCAAAGCAAGGGATGCTTCAGAGGTGATTAGAAAGGGAAAACCATCACTAAAAGAGGTTTGATCACTGGCGAGAGCATAATTTTGATCTACGCTACGTATACTGTTTTTGGCTTGATAGACTAAACGACAGGGCATTTGCAAATAATCACTAAACCATTGATCTGCTTCAGCGCTGATTAATTGTGCAGAGCATTGGTCATGCCAAACTGTAGCGAGTACCGTTGATGAGCTTTGTGCGGGTTCTAGGAATAAAATTAAATCTTCTTGCTCAGGTGCTGAGACGATCAGTTGCTGATTATTAATTTGGGTTTTTATCAGTGCCATTTTAGGTGCATGACGCTGTGATAAAAACTGTTGTTTATCATTAATGAGCATCCATTGTCTATCATATTTTAGCCCCGTCTCCGTAACGTCCCATGCGTTAACCTGAATGCCGCTAACAGATTTTATGGGATAAATAAAAATAGCATTGAGACGGGGCATAAAAGCTTATCCTAACAAGCCTTTAACTACTGTATCAGTTACTTTTCCCGTTTGAGCAAAAATTGCTTGGCTAGGGTCTTGAGCTATATTATTTTGTAGCTGATTTATTTGTTGCTGCGTATCTATATCTGTTTCTGGGCCAATTTCAGTACTTTCGTTATCAGTGCTGGATAGTGCTATTGCAGCAGCAGAAAAGCTAACGGTGTCAGTGCTTGGTGGCGTCGGTGTTCGGCTATTTTCTGTCGCTACAGTTGATGTAGTACTTGGTTCTACTATTTTAGCCGTTTCGATATTAAGTGTATTATTTAGGTTGGAAGTATTGATTTCCATAGTACCTCTCCTTATCAAGGTTTATTACTAGCATGTAATGGTAAAATCTGCTTTATCAGAAATGATGTGGTCGATAGCTGTGTTGTATTTTATCAAAGACCAAAGCTTATTATTTGTACTGTAAAATTAAGCATTTACTCTAGTTGTAGGGCGGAGAAAAAATATTATCGGACATATTTTAAAGAGTCGTTATAAAACCTATATTTATAATAATAGCGTTTATTAATATAGAATACCAATAACTATTTTTATGAACTTAATGTAATCTCAAGATAGTTCTGCTATTTTACTATAATTAGATTATATTTTTATGCGTACTGATTCAGGTTTAAAAGATGATATTTAATTTATCGCGTTTATTTTTGTTGTCAATGCTGTTATTTGTTGTCTTATTCAGTGGGCAAGGGCTTGCAGGGACTAAGCAAGAGGTAAAAATTGCTTATTTAACTCAGGAAAAGCAAGTCCCCGCTGCCTTGTCTAATCTTGAGCCATTTATTGCTGATAAAGGCTTGCAAGGCGCGCTATTAGGTATAGAAGATAATAATACGACAGGGCAGTTTACGGGGCAGAACTATTTTTTAAGACAAGAAATAGTGCCTTTAGGCGCAAATGTTCAGTTGGCATTTAGTGCTTTATTAAAAGAAGGGTATCGATTAATTATAGTTAATTTACCTGCTGCTCAGCTAGTACAAGTTCAGCAGCTCAATAATAATCAGGCTTTGCTTTTTGATGTAGCGACACGTACTGATGCTTTTCGACAGGCTCAGTGTTTACCAGATGTGTTACATATTTTGCCTAGCCGAGCAATGCGCGCTGATGCCTTAGCGCAATATATGTTGAAAAAACGTTGGCGTCATTGGTTTTTAGTTATTGGTGCAACACCTGAAGATGAACTTTATGCACAGGCAATAAGACGATCAGCTAAGCGTTTTGGTATGAAAATTATTGCTGAAAAGAAATGGTTGCATCGTTACGATGCGCGGCGCACTGCACAGTCAGATATTCCAGTGTTTACTCAGGTTGATGAATATGATGTCTTGGTGGTCGCTGATGAGCAAGGTTTGTTTGGTGAGTATATTAGCTACCGAACGTGGTTACCACGCCCCGTGATAGGCACTCAGGGTTTAGTTGCAACCGCTTGGCATCGAACTCATGAGCAGTGGGGAGCGGTGCAAATTCAGAATCGGTTTAAAGCGTTAGCAGGGCGCAGTATGGAAGAGGAGGATTATGCTACTTATTTAGCTGTGCGCTCGATTGGTGAAGCGGTAACGCGCACTAAAGAAGTCGATGCTAGCTTAATAAAAGCTTATTTGTTGAGTGAGCGCTTTAAATTACAAGGTTATAAAGGTAAGCCACTAAGTTTTAGGCCATGGAATGGTCAATTACGCCAGCCTGTATTATTGGCTGCACCAACTTCATTGGTCGCTGTGCCGCCTTTAGATGGCTTTTTACACCCTAAAAGTGAACTCGATACTTTAGGCTATGATCGACTTGAAACGCAATGCCAATAACTAGGAGTTAGTATGAAAATTAAAGTTATTTTACTCAGTAGTTTGTTGCTGTCTACTTCGTTTGCAACCGCAGAAACCGTATTTGTTACGCTAGAAAAAGATAATGCCATTGCAGTCGTTGACCCTATTGCAGGAAAATTGCTGAAGACGGTTAATGTAGGGCAAAGGCCGCGCGGTATTGCGCTAAGTAAGGATCAGCAGACTTTATATATAGCAACGAGCGATGATGATGCGGTAATTGAGGTGGATGCCAATACTTTGCAGGTTAAAGGTAAATTGCCATCTGGTGAAGATCCAGAAACATTTGCTATTAATAGTCAAGGGACGCGCATGTATGTGTCTAATGAAGATGATAACCAGGTGACTGTGATTGATTTATCCAGTAAACAGGCGATTCAACAAGTCGCTGTTGGTGTTGAACCGGAAGGGATTGCAGTCAGTCCTGATGGTAAGTGGGTGGTAAGCGCTTCGGAAACAACCAATATGGTACATTGGATTGATGCAGCAAGTAATGAGATTAAAGCGAATACTTTGGTTGATCCACGACCTAGGGCGCTGAGTTTTACAGCTGATGGGCAGCAACTATGGGTAACTTCAGAAATTGATGGGACTTTGATGATTATTGATGTCGTTAGCAAAGAAATTGTGCAGCGTGTGCATTTTTCTGTGCCGGGCTTAGGGCAAGAGAAGATTCAACCCGTGGGGGTGGTCATTGATAATAAAAGGCGGTGGGGCTATGTTGCTTTAGGACCTGCTAATCGCGTTGCTGTCGTTAATGCGCAAACTTTTGAAGTGGAAAAATACTTATTAGTTGGTGCTCGTGTTTGGAACTTGGCATTTTCTCCAGCACAAGAGCGTTTATATACCACTAATGGCGCTAGTCATGATATTTCTATTATTGATTTGCAAGAACACAAGGTTATCAAATCTATCGCAGTCGGGCGTTACCCGTGGGGAGTTGCCGTAAAGCCATGAGTGATATTGCATTAGAGGTAGTGAACTTAAGTTTTGCTTACGGTAAAAAGCAAGTTTTGCATGACTTGAGTTTTCAGGTTAAAAGGGGGCAATGCTGTATTTTGTTAGGCCCGAATGGGGCAGGGAAAAGTACTTTATTTTCGTTGATCACTCGGTTATATGCTTACAGACAAGGTGAGATTAATTTAGCCGGCTTTAATATCAAAAAAAAGCCATTAAAGGCGTTGGGGAAGCTGGGTGTGGTGTTTCAGCAAACGACCTTAGATTTGGATTTGACTGTGCAGCAAAATTTGCGCTATCACGCGGCTTTGCAAGGCATAGGGAGAAAAAAAGCTAATGCGAATATTCAAGAGCAATTAGAGCGGCTAGGCATGTATGAGCGTCGGGCTGAATTAGTGCGTCAGTTAAATGGCGGCCATAGACGGCGAGTGGAAATTGCTCGGGCTTTATTGCATAAGCCAAGTGTCTTATTGTTAGATGAGCCTACTGTGGGCTTGGATGTGCCGAGTAGAGAATCAATAGTGCAGCATGTGCATCAATTAGTGCAAGAAACTGATTTAGCGGTACTTTGGGCAACGCATCTTTTGGATGAAGTATATAGCACTGATAAATTGGTCGTTATTCATCAGGGGCGACTGCAGGCTCAAGGGACAAGGGAAGATATTATGTGTAAGGCAGGGGTTGATAATCTTAATGATGCATTTTTTAACTTAACCCAAGGTAAAAGCTAATGCGTATTTTTCATTACTGGTATGCATTGTGGGGGATAGTTTTTCGTGAGTTATTGCGTTTTGTAAAGCAAAAGGAGCGTTTTCTGTCGGCTTTAGTCAGGCCTTTGGTGTGGCTATTTGTTTTTGCTGCCGGCTTTAGAGCCGCTTTAGGCATTGCTATTATTCCTCCCTATGAAACTTATATTTTGTATGAAGTCTATATTACCCCTGGATTAATTGGCATGATCCAGTTATTTAATGGTATGCAAAGCTCATTGTCAATGGTTTATGATCGTGAGATGGGCAGTATGCGTATCTTATTAGTCAGTCCTTTACCGCGTTGGTTTCTGTTGGCATCTAAATTATTAGCAGGTGTTTTTGTTTCAATTTTACAGGTTTATGTGTTCCTTGGTGTTGCCTGGTTTTATGAAATACAAGCGCCTTTAGAGGGCTACTTATGGCTGTTGCCTGCCTTATTGTTGACAGGATTAATGTTAGGTGCTTTGGGTTTGTTGTTATCGTCATTTATTAAACAATTAGAAAATTTTGCGGGGGTAATGAATTTTGTTATCTTTCCGATGTTTTTTATGTCTACTGCACTGTATCCTTTATGGAAGCTACAAGAGTCCAGTGAGTGGCTATATAAGTTAGCGGAATATAATCCTTTTTCCCAAGCAGTCGAATTTTTAAGATTTGCTTTGTACGGGCAATTTAATCAAGTGGCTTTTTGCTATACGATGACCGCATTTGTGTTATTTTTTCTCCTTGCTATTATTGGCTATAATCCTTCAAAAGGAATGATGCAGCGAAAGGGGCGGTAACACGCTTTTTGTGCAAATAATTAAATGAGGAATATGTGAGAAACTCTTTTTTTCTGGTCATCCCTGCGCAACAGGAAGATCCAACCCGCTTAGAACTATATACAGAAGTGGCGTTGAAGCAGTGGATAGATGAACTTCCAAGAGCTAACCTCTCGCTATCGACGCGTCTTTTGTATGATTTTATGCAAGAGAGTAATGCATTGCTTATGACGGCGCAGCAGCGGCTTGATTATCTGGAGGTACTGCGTCCTTGCTATCTTGCTGTAGAGGAGGATTTACGTTCACGCTTAACGAAAACAGGGTTTCCGAAAAGTGCTAATGAGCACAAGATTTATATGATTTTAGCTGCTATTGAGCGGGAACTTTCAATTGGCTATTGGACGATTGTAAAAGAGCAGACACGCCGAGAGATTGGTTGGTTTAAAGGTAAGGATGTTGCTTTAGCTATTCAGCGAGTGATTAAGGGGTTAACAAGTATTGTTGTTAGTCAGTATATTATGAGTTTGCCTATACCTGAGTGGGTTTGGATTGACCTACATTCATTGTATAAGTTGGCTGTAAAGCTAAAAAAGGAAGCGACTAAAGTACCTGACCAGTCGTGCTTGGTGAAGCACGGTAGCACAATTCAAGATAGCTATAAGCAATGCATCTTGCTTAGTCTTGCGGATCCGACGGGTTTAATGCCTAAGGAAATGCAGCAGGTTTATGAGTTTACTGAGCTATTGAGTGCCACTATTTCTTTTGAAGATCAAGAAATCTCGGCTATTCAGAGGCAGTGTGTTATTTTTCAGGATGAGGATAGGCCGGCATTTTTTGTGACCCGAGATAAGTTAGCACCTAGTGATACTGTACTGTATATTGACTTCACTAAGCTAAATAAGCTTTTTCAGGAAAAAGAAAAACTGAAGAATGATGTGGATGGGCGTTATAGTAGCTTAAAGTTATCGCCTAGGGCAGATAAGTTGCCTGCTGAGTTGCTTGATTATTTACAGGTGCGCTGGCGGGGTATTTCTTTAGTGGGAGAGGCAATTTTTGCTGATCGCTTGAACCGGTATTTTTCTATAGGTTTAAACTCTGCTTATGAGTTGCAGAGCTCAAATGCTAAAGGCGAGCAAGATTTTGGTTTGGCTAAAGAATATCTTGCTGAAACGGCTTCGGAGCGTGCCTTAACCTGTCGTTTTGATGACTCCGGTATATTATCGATTGGTAGCTTTATTAGTTTTAGGAAAGCTAATCAGCCCCGACATAACCGGTCTATTGGTATAGTTAATAAAGTTTCGATGCACAAAAGTACGGGTAAGGCGCAGTTTGAAGTTTTTCTGTTAACACAGCATGCCTTCATTGCTCAGTATATTGATATAAAAGGGGTGGATGAAGAAGGCATGCAAAATGCTTTAATTTATGGTGTTAAAACGCCAGGTGAAGAGGAGAAAAGTTTTCTTATCGTTGAGTCATTTATGTTAAAAGAGCTAGATGTTATTAGACTGTATTTAAATGAAAACAACTTTCCTATTGTTTTGAGAAATCGAAAAAACATAGGGTTAGGCTATTGGCAGTTTGAATGTCGGCAGTTAGAAGAACAAGAGGTTGCAAGCAAGGGCAACAAAGGTTACGATTTCATATAGTTGTTTAAAGGCGACTATCAATAATAAAAATTAAATAGAAGAGTGAGGGGTTACTATGAGTGAAGATAAATCAACTGAATCAGGCGAAGCGATAGAAAACATTAAAGAGTCTGTTGAAGAAGTGGTGGAGGATATAAAAGAAACAATTGAAGAGGTTGCTGATACAGTTGAAAGTGCGATAGATGATGCAAAGCCACCATTAATGAAACTTAAAGATGAAAATCCTAAGTTATTTTACGGTGCTATCGCGGGCGTTGTCGTTATTTTGGGGGCGGTTTTTATGTCGGGTGGTGATAATGGCAGGCAACATGAGTCCAAGATGACTTATACTGTTGGCCAGTCTTATACTTTGCACCCAGCTAATGCACTTACAGATACAGCGTTAAAGATTTTAAAGGTGCCGGGGCAGATGGCGTCATTTGATAATGAGAGTGATGTTGTTTGTAATGCACCATCAGGTACGCCGGTTATTGCTAGAAGCTTTCAAGATGCTTTTGGTACTAAGCAGTTGTTTGTGCAAGTTGAAGTGCAGCAAGAAGCTGGTGATTGTCGTCAGGGTGTAAAGGGCTGGACATTAAAAACAAATTTAAAATAAATTTGTTTTAGGGTGTTGACATAAGACTAGAATACCTTATAATTGTCAATTCTTACAGAGCGGGAATAGCTCAGCGGTAGAGCACAACCTTGCCAAGGTTGGGGTCGCGAGTTCGATCCTCGTTTCCCGCTCCAAGAATTTTTAAAGCCGCAAAATATCGTGGCTTTTTTATTCTTCTCTATAAGAATAAAAGGCTACTTAGCAAAACGGTTATGCAGTGGATTGCAAATCCATCTACGGCGGTTCGACTCCGCCAGTAGCCTCCATAATAAATATTTTGCATGCGGGAATAGCTCAGCGGTAGAGCACAACCTTGCCAAGGTTGGGGTCGCGAGTTCGATCCTCGTTTCCCGCTCCAAAATATCCTATCAAAATTGGGTGTAGGGTTAATTAGGTTTACTCTGATTGGCTTTTTATGTCTGAATCCTCAGTGTTATTTTTTTCATATAACGGTTATTGCTAATAATCGTCTTTTCATAAGCTTTCTAGGTTTGTCTTATATTTTCTTTTTCTGTGTATTTCTAGCTTTGATTTAATTCTAGCAATATCGTGGATACTTTGTTTTATGCTTGCTCCAATTTTAGTTGTATCTGGTTAGTATATATCGTATCCCCTGTTTGAAAAAAATCTTTCTGCTTGGGTAGTTGCCCTTGTGTTGAGCCTTTTTATCATTCGTAGAATTTCAAGATAGAATGGGAAGTATCCTAGCTTCTATTTTTCGTCGATAAGTTTTATATCTTGCGTGGGAGATTTTGCTGATTTCCGGAGGAGCTGGAGGTGAGCGAAGAATGATGAAACTGTGTTGTTGCCTACTAAACTGAAACTAAAGTGCGTGAATATAGATTGCTTTTTACGCCGCCATCTCGACCATAGGTGTTAATTGTTTGTGATTTACCTTTTAGTATGTTTAAGGTGCGTAGAGTATGTTGGTTTAATATGTGGATGCTTGCACCATTTTGTTCGTTAAGGGTACGGCATTTTTTGGATAGTTCGGTAATTTTTTGCCAATTATTTAATGACTCTGTTGTATCAATATTGGCTTGCTGGGCGATAGCAAAATATTGGGTCATGCCGTCTTGTTTGTTGAGCTTTTCTGATGCAAGTAGTTGCTCAACTTGATTGGTAAATGTGTTTAATTGGTCAACTAATGCATTCTTTTTTTGTACAATTAAATCAAGTGATTGCGTTTGGCTTTTTATTTTTAGGAGTACGGACTCTTCATTTAGCAATTGATAGAGTTGCTGAGTGTTATCTAGGGCAGTGGCGATCAACTTTGTAGCAAGGGGGTGTGTTTTATGAATCATGATAATTAACCTGTATTGGAGAGTTCTCTTTCCGATGTGATAATATTATTTGCTAATTTCGCATTATCAATTTTATAGCTACCATTTTCTATGGCGCTTTTCAGTTCAGCAACGCGTTCTGCATTGGCTGTAGGTACCGATTTTAATGAGCTAAAAGCAGCTTCAATTGATAAATTAATTGAGTCAATTGCTTTGGTTTTTTCTGCCTCTGCTGTTGGTTTTGAGATTGTTTTATTATTTAATTTTTGATTTGTTTCAACTGGGGGGGTAGTGATCTCTATTTTCATGGTGGACTCCTGCAAAAATTTTTCTATGCCAGTTTGTCGGCCAATATGCGTATAACTTTAATAATTAACAGAAATAGTGCCTGCTCTGGTAATAGTACCTTCAATGATTTTTTTGCTTTTAATGTTTTTTACTCGTATTGTCTCTCCTAAACTGCCTGACATCAATGATTTTCCAGACATTTTTATGCTAAATGAAGGTGAGAATGCGTGAATGATGACCCGATCTCCTTTTTTAATTAGTTGTGGGTGAGTAATATGTGCGGGTTGTAAAATTGTGCCTGCTTGTAAATTGCGGGTGGTTAGTTGATTCTTGATTTGCTGATAACTGGTAAAATAGCCGCGGCGCAGTCTGCTTGTCGGTTTCTTGACTAAAATAGTATTATTTTGACTGATAACAGTATTTCGTTTTAATGCTTGTTTAAGTGCAAGTACGTTTGTATAGGTTGTTAATTTGGCAGAGTGAAAGAGTGACCATTTTTGTTTGCCATTACAGCTTACGCCTACTGATATTATACCTGCTTCAATTTTTTTGTTATGACTGTAAGTTTCCAAGGGAGTGCTGCAGTTTGCTAGTTTGAGCCTGCTATCTAATTTGTTGAGTTGAATTTCATACTCTTGAGAGGTATCAATATTCGCTTTAATAAATTGAGTGATTGCTGTTTGTATAGCCTTAAGCGACTGATATTCTTGTGCGTATAATATTTCTGTTGATAACAAGAAAAGGCTTAAGCTGGCGGTTAAGAGTATCTGTATTTTTTCATGTGTCATAGTATTGGCGTAGGTATGAGTTCAATATTTATAAGCACTATTGATGCCAACAATGATTAAAAAAATAATCAAGTTGTGTGCTTGTTAGTCGCTATAATGCTTGCAGAGTAAGAAGACGTTTATTGTCTTGTTTTTGGATAATTGAGTAAGAGGTTTTTATGGCTGGGATTTTAGATGGTGTTGATCAACGAACTAAGTTGGCAGGGCATAATCGCTTTGAATTATTACTTTTTAAGTTGGCTGGTAGGCAACGTTTTGGGATTAATGTATTTAAAGTCCAAGAAGTTATTCAATGCCCTGCTTTAACACAACTCCCTAAAGCGAATTCCGTGATCTGTGGGGTAGCGCATTTGCGTGGAAAAACGATTCCAGTTATGGACTTGTCAATGGCTATCGGTCTGCAGCCGATTGATCGGGAAGCAAATAACTATGTGATTGTCACGGAGTATAACCGTAGTACTCAAGGGTTTATGGTGGGTTCGGTCGATAGAATTATTAATATAGGCTGGGATCAAGTTAATGCGCCGCCAAAAGGTGCAGGTCGTGAAGGGTACTTGACTGCAGTGACGCGATTTGAAGAGGAGCTTATCGAGGTTATTGATGTTGAGAAAGTCATGAAAGAGGTCATTGGTGGTAGTGAGGAAGTTTCTGAAGGGGTTTTAGATGATAATATTGTGGCAGAGAATGCTAATGATCATGTGCTGATAGTAGATGATTCTTCAGTGGCTAGAAATCAAGTTAAGCGAGTGCTGGAGCAGATGGGTGTACGTTGTACCTTATTAAAGGATGGTTTGGAGGCGTGGGAGCATGTCCAAGGGCTAAAAGAGCAGGGTATTGATGTCCCTTCGTATTATACAATGATTATTTCTGATGTTGAAATGCCGCGCATGGATGGCTACACCTTTGCTTCTAAGGTAAAAGAAGACCCAGAGTTGAAGGGGGTATACCTAATTCTACACACGTCTTTGAGTGGTGTGTTTAATACATCAATGGTAGAAAAGGTCGGGGCAAATGAATTTTTGGCTAAATTTAAGCCTGATGCACTGGCGGAGTCTGTGCAAAAACAGTTAAAGACATTTCATGCGAATTCTAGTCATTAGGAGCGAGAGTTTAATCATATCAATACGTATAGCGTTGGTTTTCGGGTATTACTCCCCTTGATCTTTAGTGTGTAATTGTATATTTAAGTATCGTTTAATATGAGTAGAGCATTGTAATATATGGATATTAGCTTGCAAGAGTATTGCAGTTTTCGGAGTTTTCTCAGGCGCTCATGTGGCATTGAGGTTGGTGAAAACAAGCAGTACTTAGTGAAAAATCGTTTGTCGAGTGTTTTGCGTGAATTTAACTTGGCTTCTTATGCTGAGTTGGTATCGCACTTGGAAGCTCATACTGTATTTTCTAATCGCTTAAAGTCTAAAGTGATTGATGCTATGACCACGAATGAAACTTTTTGGTTTCGAGATGACTCGCAATTTTTAGCTTTAAAAAATGAGGTTCTACCGGAGTTTTTTTTGAAAATGCGAGGCGCGGTAAAAATTTGGTCAGCGGCTTGTTCTTCTGGACAGGAGCCATATTCAATGAGTATGTGCGTCGAAGAAATGACGCACTCTTATAATGAACCTCTCAATGTACAGATAGTAGGTACTGATATTTCCGAGGCTATTTTAAATGTAGCGCGTACTGCAGTTTATTCTGATATGGCAATTAATCGAGGGCTAGATAGTAAGGTTAATGCGCTTTATTTTCAAAAAGTAGAGGCAGGGTATCAGTTAAAACCAGAAATAGCGCGACGAGTTCGGTTTCAGCAATTAAATTTGTTGCAATCATTTTCTGATATGGGGCGTTTTGATATTATTTTTTGTCGTAATGTTTTGATTTACTTTTCGGACGAAGTAAAAAGGGAGATTTTGCATCGCTTGGTCAATGCGCTTGAGCCGGGCGGTTATTTATTTTTAAGTAGTACTGAATCAATACCTATGGATATGGCAAGCCTTGTACCCGTTAGGGGGGGGCTGGCGTGTTACTTTAAAAAGGTTGAGTGATACTTGGTAAGTATATTTAACAAAGTGGACTTTAGTCTATATTTTATTTATTAGGTGCATTAAGTTCGAGCCTAATAAGCTGGTAAAGCTTAACCCAGTCGAAAAAAATTCCCGGATCAGTTTTACGCAGTGGTGCAATGTCACTGTGTCCTGTGATATTTTCTAAGCACAGCTTAGGATAGGTATGTATTAGGCACTGAATCAGCGTGGCAAGTTGCTGATATTGTACCTTGGTATAGCTTGTGTTCACTGTCCCTTCTAGTTCAATGCCAATAGAAAAATCATTACATTTCTTGCGCCCTTTATAGCATGAGTCTCCTGCATGCCATGCGCGTTGATTAAAGGGGACGTATTGCGTGATTGCGCCGTTGCGTTTAATCAGTATGTGACTAGAAACTTCTAAATGACAAATATCAGGAAAACTAGAGTGCCCCTCAGTACTAAGCTGGTTGGTGAAGAGTTGATCAATATAAGGTGTATTAAACTGTCCCTCGGGTAAGCTAATACAATGAATTACAATTAATGAAATATCAGCTGGATCGGTGCGTTGGTCGCAGTTTGGCGAAGCTATTTGTTGTGCCGGTGTTAGTAAGTGATTTTTAATGTGCATGCTAAGTCTGGTAGAGATTTTGTTGTTGGATTAGCAGTATTTGCCATTATTTAATAATGTCTGATAATTTGCTGTTAAGTGCTATATATTTCTAATTGTAAACTAATTTTTAGCGTTTTTTATTCTTTGCTTATTTTTAAAGAGGTAATGCCAAGATATTACTTTATTTTTTGTGTTGGACTTCTTGAAAATAAAACTACGGTCTGAACTATCGCATCTTCTGTTTTTTATTATGGGGAGGGGAGTGCGTTAGGTATAAAAATATATCTATTATCAAGGGCTACTTTCTATGAAATAATGTGTACACAGAGTTATAGGCTTGTTACACGATCATATTGTTAGTTTTATTGGTATTGGTTTGTGTGCGTTTGTATTTCTAGTAAGACTTGATAGTCTGTTGGTGTATTAAACTAAAAAATAATTGGTGAGAGAATAAACGATGATTGAATTGGGAATAATTGTAGTAGCTTTTGTTTTTATATGGCTTTATGCAGGTAAAGGTGCATCAGAAACGACGAGTCAGCCAGAAGAATCAGCGGTAGAGCACAAAGAGGTCGCGACAGAGACCACTGAAGTTACGCCAGAAGTAGAAAGCGTCGAGCCAGTTACTGAGGCGGTGGTTACTAATGAAACTGAGGAAAACTGTGTTGCTGTTAGTGTGGTGCCACAAGATTCAACGCTAAGACGTCATTATATGCAAAATTTGATGGCTAATAAGGAAGATGCTAGCAAAAAAATTCCTGAAGATTCTGCGTTAAGGCGTCACTTTACTCAGCAGTTGTGTGTTGAAATTGCTGCTAATATGGTGGATAGGCCGACAGATTCAACTTTAAAGCGTCATTACGATGCTCAGTTATCTAGTGCTGTTGCTGATCGTTTAGAAGCATTGAAATAAAGGTTTGTATTTAATTTAACCTTAATCAAGGTAAGTGGCCATACTGAAACGATTCCTAGGTATGTATTGTTTAGGCGTAGATTTTTAGTGGTTTTGTTGGTGTTATGATGATTTACCTTGATTGCTTTTAGAGCAAATCACTTCTTGTTTTTACTGAAAATAGGCTGGCTAATTCTTAGTTTATGCTTATTTCTTGGTTTCTTAGTTTTCATTCTTTATTCTGGAATAGTACATGAATTATACAGCCCCTATAAATGTTAAACCTTTTCTGGATGAGGATATTGGTAGTGGTGATATTACTGTCGCCATTATTTCTGAAACTATGCAGGCAAGCGCAAAACTTATTACACGTGAGCCAATGGTTTGTTGTGGCCAGGATTGGTTTAATGCTGTTTTTAAAGAATTAAATGCAGATATAGAAATTGAATGGCTGGTTGCAGAGGGGCAGTGGGTTGAAGCGGGTATGCTTTTATGTACTTTGCGTGGTTTAGCCCGACCTTTATTAACAGGGGAGCGTACTGCACTGAATTTGTTACAAACTTTGGCGGCAACGGCAACTTATGCGCGTCAATATGCCAATGCGGTTGCTGGTACTGGGTGTAAGGTTTTAGATACACGAAAAACTATTCCAGGCTTACGTAATGTGCAAAAATACGCAGTTGTTTGTGGTGGCTGCCATAATCACAGAATGGGTTTATATGACGCTGTTTTGATTAAAGAAAATCATATTATGGCCGCGGGATCTATCGCTAAAGCAGTTGCTAAAGCAAGGCAAATTAGCGATAAATGGGTGGAGGTGGAAGTAGAAAACATGGATGAGTTACAGCAAGCGTTAGATGCTCGGCCGGATCGAATTATGTTAGATAATTTTTCTGTGCTGCAATTATTAGAGGCAGTAAAAAAAGTTGCAGGAACTGTTGCTTTAGAGGCTTCAGGTAATATTTCTTTGGCCAATATTCGTGAAATTGCAGAAACCGGTGTGGATTATATTTCTATTGGTGCTTTGACTAAAAATGTAACGGCGGTCGATTTGTCCATGCGTATTGATTTGGTGGCAGGATAATGCACAAGGTGAATGAGTTATTGCAGCAGATGTTGAGTCAGGGTGTTTATATTGTCGGCGTAGTGGATGGTTCGGAAACAAATGCTTTTACTGCGGCTTGGGTAATGCAGGTTTCGTTTGCGCCGGTATTATTGGCTATTAGTATTAATCCTGAACATCACTCATACCGATTGTTGAAAAAAGGGGGCGTTTGTAGTGTTAATGTTTTAAGTCAGCAGCAAATGTTATTAGCTGAACATTTTGGGCGCTCAGGGCTTGAAGATAAAATGGCGCAGGGTACTTGGACGGCCACAGTAACAGGAGCGCCTGTGCTACAAGAAAGCTTGGCTTATTTTGATTGTAAGGTCAGACATGAGGTTGCCGCTGGAGATCATCAGTTGGTTATTTGTGAAGTAATTGATGCTCGGCAGCTAAATGCCGGTAGTCCGATGTTGTATAGTGATACCGGAACTATGGATAATAGCGCTGAATTTTATGAGTAGCTGGGTTGTTTGCTGCTTTGCTGTTTATCTGGGTAAGCAATAAACTACACTCACCTAAAGCTTGGGTGAAAGTATGAGTTCAAATAGAAGAATATGTGTTCGCGTTACTGAGTGCTTGTCGGTAGAAATCGAGAATGATTTAGGTGAACGGATACATGGGGTAACTTTAGATATATCTAATCAAGGGATTGGTTTGTATTGTAGTACAGATGATCGAGATCGAATAACGCCGCAAGGTATTTTTGTTAGGCAGGGGCGTCCAGTAGAGGTGCAGGTTTATTTGAGGTTTTCTGATGCGTTAGGGTGCGATGAGTTAATTAATGTACGTTGTGGTGTCGTTTATTCGAGAAAACTCGCACAAGATCAGTGTCAAATTGGGTTAGGGTTTCTAGATTTAGATGCTGATGCTGAGGTTCGTTTGACTCAGTTTATTCAAAATAGAAAACGAGCGCATAAAAGTTAGGTGGGAAACCTTTGAGTGGAATAACGCACTATAATCAGAAAATATAAAAATCTTAATGACCGCACACTGATAATTCAGTAAAATCATAACGATTATCCGGTTTTCCGGGTATCTGATGTGATCAGACATAATTTATTCTATAACGGGAAGGCTGTAAGGTGCTTCCCGTTTTGTACATTTAAGGTGGCTTATTTTGAACAAACCTGCACTATTAATGTTAGAAGATGGGACGGTATTTCATGGGATATCGGTAGGCGCAGAAGGCTGTTCTGCTGGAGAAGTGGTGTTTAATACATCATTAACTGGGTATCAAGAAATCCTAAGTGATCCATCTTATGCAAAACAAATTGTAACCTTAACTTATCCACATATTGGCAATGTTGGGACAAATAATGAAGACAATGAATCAATGGGTGTTTTTGCTAGTGGCTTGGTGATTCGTGATTTACCTATTGTCGCTAGTAACTGGCGCTCAGAAAAAGGCTTGTCGGATTATTTGCAAGATAATAATGTGGTCGCGATTGCTGAGATTGATACACGTCAGTTGACGCGATTATTACGTGAGAAAGGTGCGCAACGTGGTTGTATTATCGCCGGCGATGTTTGTGATGAAGTTGTGGCAAAGGCAGCGATAAATGCATTTTCTGGTTTGAAAGGGATGGATTTGGCGAAAGAAGTCACTGTTTCTGAAGCTTATGAGTGGACGGAAAATACTTGGGATTTAGATGTAGGGTATACACAAGCTGAAAACCTGACTAAACATGTTGTCGCCTATGATTTTGGTGTAAAACGTAATATCTTACGTTTATTGGTCAATCGTGGTTGTCGCGTGACTGTTGTACCTGCTACAACACCTGCGGTTGATGTATTAGCAATGAATCCAGATGGTGTGTTTTTGTCAAATGGCCCGGGGGATCCAGAGCCTTGTACTTATGCAATTGAAGCAGTTAAAGCCATTTTGGAACAAAAAATCCCTGTTTTTGGTATTTGCTTAGGGCATCAAATACTGGCTTTAGCGTGTGGTGCTAAAACTGAAAAAATGGTTGTTGGGCATCATGGCGCTAACCATCCAGTGCAGCAAAAATCAACGGGGCGGGTGATGATTAGTAGTCAAAATCATGGTTTCGCTGTAGATGAAAAAACCTTACCAGATAATTTACAAGCAACTTTCCATTCTTTATTTGATGGTAGTTTGCAAGGAATTGTACGTACTGATATTCCCGCGATGGGTTTTCAAGGTCACCCAGAAGCTAGCCCAGGCCCGCATGATGTAGAGTCTTTATTTGATGATTTTATAGCCATGATGAATCAAGCTAACCAATAAATATAGAGTTAACAGAGATGCCAAAAAGAACCGACATAAAATCCATATTATTATTGGGCGCTGGCCCGATTGTTATTGGTCAGGCTTGTGAATTTGATTATTCAGGTGCTCAGGCCTGTAAAGCGTTGCGTGAAGAAGGTTACCGAGTTATTTTGGTAAATTCAAACCCAGCAACGATTATGACTGACCCCGATATGGCAGATGCCATATATATCGAGCCAATTGATTGGCAGACGGTTGAAAAAATCATTGAAAAAGAGCGCCCTGATGCTGTATTACCAACGATGGGTGGGCAAACCGCATTAAATTGTGCTTTAGATTTAGATGAGCACGGCATATTGGAAAAATACGGCGTGGAAATGATTGGCGCGACTAAGGAAGCCATTAATATGGCTGAAGATCGTCAGTTATTTAATGATGCGATGGCTAGGCTAGGTTTTGAAGTTGCCAAGTCTAAAACGGCGCATAGCATGGAAGAGGCGTTTGCTGCGCAAGTTGAAGTAGGTTATCCGACCGTTGTGCGCCCCTCATTCACGATGGGCGGTAGTGGTGGTGGTATTGCCTATAATAAAGAAGAGTTTATTGATATTTGTGAGCGCGGATTATATTTATCACCAACTAATGAGTTATTGATTGAAGAATCAGTTCTCGGTTGGAAAGAATATGAAATGGAAGTGGTGCGTGATACTAAAGATAATTGTATTATTATCTGCTCTATTGAAAATTTTGACCCGATGGGTGTGCATACAGGAGACTCTATTACCGTTGCTCCAGCGCAGACTTTAACGGATAAAGAATATCAGATTTTACGTAATGTTTCTTTAGCGGTGCTACGTGAAATCGGTGTTGATACGGGTGGGTCTAATGTACAAGTGGCGATTAATCCAGCTGATGGCCGTATGGTTGTCATTGAGATGAATCCGCGCGTATCGCGTTCATCGGCATTAGCCTCTAAAGCAACGGGATTTCCGATTGCTAAAGTCGCGGCAAAATTGGCTGTTGGTTATACCTTGGATGAATTACAAAATGAAATTACTGGTGGAGCAACACCCGCTTCATTCGAGCCGACGATTGATTATGTGGTCACTAAAGTACCCCGTTTTACTTTTGAGAAATTTCCGCAAGCGGATGATCGTTTAACAACGCAAATGAAATCCGTGGGCGAAGTGATGGCGATTGGCCGTACTTTTCAAGAGTCTTTGCAGAAAGCTTTGCGTGGTCTTGAAGTTGGTGTCGATGGCTTGGATGAAATCGTTGATTTTACCGAGGCAGATGCGGAAGAAAAAATGCAACGAGAGATGCGGCATCCAGGACCAGATCGTTTATGGTATGTAGCAGATGCTTTTCGGAGTGGTATGGCTTTTGATGATGTGCATGAGGCCAGTAAAATTGATCCATGGTTTTTAGCACAAGTAGAAGATTTGGTACTAACAGAGCAGTCATTAGCAACAAAAACTTTGGCAACTTTAGAGGAAGGGCAATTATTCCGTTTAAAGCAGAAAGGTTTTTCTGATGCGCGTTTAGCTAAGTTGCTGGGTACTAAAGAGCGTGATGTGCGAAAGTTACGTCATAAGCAAGCTATCCGTCCTGTGTATAAGCGTATTGATTCTTGTGCTGCTGAATTTTCATCGGATACGGCTTATCTGTATTCAACGTATGAACGTGAATGCGAAGCGCGTGTTTCAGATAAAGAGAAAATCATTATTTTAGGGGGTGGCCCGAATCGTATTGGTCAAGGGATTGAGTTTGATTACTGCTGTGTGCATGCTGCTTTAGCTTTGCGTGAAGCAGGATATGAAACGATTATGGTAAACTGTAACCCGGAAACTGTATCGACTGACTTTGATACGTCTGATCGTTTATATTTTGAGTCTTTAACCTTTGAAGATGTGATGGAAATCATAGATTTAGAGAATCCTAAAGGTGTGATTGTGCAATATGGTGGGCAAACCCCACTTAAATTAGCGCGTGATTTAGAGGCTGTTGGTGCGCCGATTATTGGTACTTCACCTGATGCCATTGATTTGGCTGAGGATAGAGAACGTTTTCAGCAATTAATTGAAAAATTAAATTTAAAACAGCCACCGAATGGCACAGCATCTTCGACAGAGCAAGCGCTTAGTGCTGCAAAAGAGTTAGGTTTTCCTTTAGTGGTGCGTCCATCATATGTTCTTGGTGGCCGCGGTATGGAAATTGTTTATAACGAAGAGTCCTTGCAGCGCTATATGAAAGAGGCGATTAGCGTTTCCAATGAATCACCAGTGCTTTTAGATCGCTTTTTAGATGATGCGATTGAAATGGATGTGGATGCGATTTATGATGGTGAAACCTTATTGATCGGTGGCTTAATGCAGCATGTTGAGCAAGCGGGTGTACATTCTGGCGACTCGGCTTGTTCTTTGCCGCCGTATGATTTACCGGTACATTTCCAAGATCAATTACGCGTGCAAGTAAAGCAAATGGCTGAGGCATTAGGTGTGCGAGGCTTGATGAATACCCAGTTTGCGATTCAAGGTGAAAATATTTATGTATTAGAAGTTAATCCACGTGCTTCGCGTACTGCACCTTTTGTGTCTAAAGCAACAGGTTATCCATTGGCTAAAATTGCAGCACTTTGTATGGCAGGTATTTCATTAAAAGAACAGGGAATAACAGAAGAACGCATTCCTAATTACTTTTCGGTAAAAGAAGCGGTATTTCCTTTTGTTAAGTTTCCAAGTGTCGATCCTTTATTAGGGCCGGAAATGAAATCAACGGGCGAAGTCATGGGTGTGGGTAAAACCTTTGGTGAAGCTTTTGCTAAATCACAGCGCGCTGCTGGCGTGGACCTTAGTCACAGTGGTAAAGTACTCATTAGTATTCGCGAGGCAGATAAGCCTAAAGTGGTTGAGGTAGCAAAAATGTTGATTGCAAAAAATTATCAAATTGTTGCTACACGTGGCACGGCGAAGGTTATTCAGGCAGCAGGCATTGAATGTGAGAAGGTCTGCAAGGTTAATGAAGGACGGCCTAATACCGTGGATATGATTAAAAATGACCAGATTCAGTTGATTATTAATACCACTGAAGGCATTAAAGCAATTTCTGATTCCTTTACTATGCGTAGAGAGGCTTTGCAGCATCGGGTTACTTATTATACGACCATGGCGGGTGCAAAAGCAGCTTGCTATGCATTAGGCGAGCTGGGTGCTGGAGATGTCAATTGTTTGCAGGAACTGCATCGTACTTTAAATTAAAATTCAATTTGAATTTTAATTTATTTATGGAAAGGCTGGCATTTGTCAGCCTTTCTTTTTAAATGAATATTGATTATTAAGTTTGTTGGAGTTTTAAATGGATAAAGTACCTCTTACTGTTGTTGGCGCAGAAAAATTAAAAGCTGAATTAGAGGAATTAAAAACGGTTACTCGGCCGCGAATTGTTGAAGCAATTGCCACAGCAAGAGAGCATGGTGACTTAAAGGAAAATGCTGAGTATCATGCAGCGCGGGAGCAACAAAGTTTTGCTGAAGGTCGAATAAACGAAATTGAAGGTAAGCTAGCAAATGCACAAATTATTGATGTGACAAAAATTGATGCACAAGGTAAAGTGATTTTTGGTGCAACGGTTGAAATAGAAGACTTAGAAACCGAGAAAAAAGTGACTTATCAAATTGTTGGTCAAGATGAGGCGGATATTAAGAAGGGGCGAATTTCGGTTGCTTCGCCTATTGCTAGAGCATTGATTGGTAAAGAGCTTGAAGATGTTGTTACAGTGAAAACACCGAACGGCGAAGTTGACTATGAGATTGTAACTATTCAATATATTTAAATAGCCTATACCCATTGTCGATGTATACACATTGGCAATGGGTATAGTGTTGCAGGAGATTTATAAAAAAACCTGGTGTTAGAAATTTTTGTACAGTGCAGTTTTAATAATCTCTACGTCTACTGCCTTGTTTCTTTTTCTTTGGTTCTACCTCGGGTTTTTTTCGGTAAATAACGATAATCTGACCTATACTTTGAATCAGTTCCGCATTAGTTGCGGCGATTATGGCTTCTTGAATGAGTTTACGCGTATCTCTTTCAGCACGGACTTTTATTTTAATTAACTCATGATTGTTGAGTGCCAGTTCAATTTCATTCAATACTGGGTCGGTTAAACCCGCTTGACCGATCATAATAACAGGCTGTAAGGAATGTGCTTTGCCTATCATTAGTTTTAATTCTTCAGAATTCACTCTATATTTCCTTCGATATAATAAAAATAAGACAATTTTACACTAAATAGATATGGCACGAAGTAAAAGCAGTAACCAATGGATGCAAGAGCATGTCAATGATGAGTATGTGAAAAGAGCGAAAGCTCTAGGCTATCGCTCTAGAGCAACCTTTAAGTTAGTTGAAGTTTTAGAGAAAGATAAGTTAATCCTGCCACATATGAATGTAGTTGATTTAGGTGCAGCCCCAGGTGGTTGGTCTGAATATGCACGTAAAATTGTTGGCAAAAAGCAAAAAGTAATTGCTTTAGATATTTTAGATATTGAGCCTATTGAAGGTGTCGATTTTATTTGTGGTGATTTTCGTGAGAATGAAGTTTATGAACAGCTGACTAAGGTTTTAGATGGTGCGCCTATCGATGTCGTTATGTCTGATATGGCACCAAATATTAGTGGTAATAAAGCGATGGATCAGCCTAGCTCTATATATTTATGTGAATTAGCACTGGAAACTGCGCAGGAGATACTGGTTAATGGCGGGTCATTTCTAGTGAAAGTCTTTCAAGGTACAGGTTTTGAAGAATATAAAAAACAAGTTGAAGCTTCATTTGATAAGGTTTTGATTAGAAAGCCGAAAGCATCTAGGGCGCGCAGTAATGAGGTGTATATTTTAGGTAAGGGCTTTAAAAAATAAGTCTTAGCCCTTATTGTATTTAGATTAAGTATGATTTATAAGGTAACGCGGAGCAAATGGAATCCCCTTTATTGTATAGGTGTTTTGTTTCTCTTCAAGGTGTAGACATATTACTTGCTACGCCACTATTTTTATCAAAATAGATGGGGAAAGTGCTGTATGTTATCGAAGAATAGGTTAAATAAAGTTAGTGGTAAGTCAGGGTTTATTAATGCTGATATGATCGCTGTGTTTTTTAGATTAAGGGCCTTTTAGGGCTAGGGCGTACAAATTGAATGATATGGTTAAAAATGTAATTTTATGGGTTGTCATTGCCGTTGTTTTGATGTCCGTATTTAATAATTTTGGTACGCGAGGAACTCAGCAGATTTCAGTACTTTCCTATTCACAATTTATTGATGCGGTAAAATCAGGGCAAGTACAAGAAGTTATTTTGGATGACCATAATGGAATTAAAGGTAAGCTACAAGGGGGTAATCAATTTACTTCTTATGCCCCTAACGATCCCCATTTAGTCGATGATTTATTAGCTAATGGTGTGCAAATTAAAGCGCGCCCTGCGGAAAATGAATCTATGCTGATGCAGATTTTTATCTCATGGTTTCCGATGGTATTACTGATTGGTGTCTGGATTTTCTTTATGCGCCAGATGCAAGGTGGTGGCGGTAAAGGGGGGCCAATGGGCTTTGGCAAAAGTAAAGCGCGCTTACTTGAGGAAGATCAGGTTAAAGTGACTTTTGCTGATGTGGCAGGTTGCGATGAAGCCAAAGAGGAAGTGGAAGAAATGGTGGATTTTTTAAAAGATCCGGCAAAATATCAAAAGCTAGGTGGTAAAATTCCTCGAGGTGCATTGTTGATTGGCCCGCCAGGAACGGGTAAAACCTTGATAGCGAGAGCAATTGCTGGTGAAGCTAAAGTGCCTTTTTTTACTATTTCAGGTTCTGATTTTGTGGAAATGTTTGTTGGTGTTGGCGCATCTCGTGTGCGTGATATGTTTGAACAAGCAAAGCGTCATGCACCGTGCATTATCTTTATTGATGAGATTGATGCGGTAGGTCGTCAGCGTGGTGCTGGATTAGGTGGTGGTAATGATGAGCGTGAACAAACCTTAAATCAGTTATTAGTTGAAATGGATGGTTTTGAAGGTACAGAAGGTGTAATTGTTATTGCAGCAACTAACCGACCTGATGTTTTGGATGCAGCTTTATTACGCCCAGGACGTTTTGATCGACAAGTAACTGTTGGTTTGCCTGATGTTAAAGGTCGTGAGCGTATTTTAAAGGTACATATGAGCAAAGTGCCAGCGGCTGATGATGTTGAAGTGAAATATATTGCTCAAGGTACACCTGGATTTTCAGGGGCTGATTTGGCTAATTTAGTGAATGAAGCGGCTTTGTATGCTGCACGAATGAATAAACGTTTGGTGAGTATGATTGACCTTGAGAGGGCTAAAGATAAATTAATTATGGGTGCTGAAAAACGCTCTATGGTTATGGATGAAAAAGAAAAGAAAATGACCGCTTATCATGAAGCAGGTCATGCTATTGTAGGCAAGATTGTGCCAGAGCACGATCCTGTTTATAAAGTGAGTATTATGCCGCGTGGTCGTGCTTTAGGTGTCACTATGTTTTTGCCTGAAAAAGACCAGTATAGTGCAAGCAAATGTAAATTAGATAGCATGATCTCTAGCTTATATGGTGGCCGTGTTGCAGAAACACAGATTTTTGGTTGGGAACAGGTTTCTACAGGTGCGTCTAATGATATTGAACGTGCGACTGAATTAGCTAGGAATATGGTGACTAAATGGGGCTTATCGCAACGTTTAGGGCCTTTAGCCTATAGCGAAGAAGAAGGGGAAGTTTTTTTAGGGCGCTCAGTAACGCAGCATAAGAGTGTTGCTGATGAAACTTCACACACTATTGATGAAGAAATTCGTTCTATTATTGATAAAAACTATGCGCGAGCTGAACAGATATTAAAAGATAATGAAGATATCTTGCATGCAATGGCTGATGCTTTAATGAAGTATGAAACGATTGATAAAGAGCAAATTAGTGATTTAATGGCGCGCAAACCCGTAAGAGCTCCTAAAGGGTGGGATGATGATCCAACCCCACCTAATAAAAGTGTTAAAATCGATACCTCTGTTGATAAAAAAGGTGGTACTGATAAGTCTATTGGTAATACAGCAGAGCAAAATTAAGCCAAAAATCGGCTGGTACAGTGCTCTTGAAATATAAAAATGCTATAACTGTTTGTAACATTACTGGTCTCTGAACTTTATAACTTATTTCGAGACCGCTGTACTAGTATATTAAGCTGGAGGAGGGAGGATTTATATAATTCTCCCTTTTTTGTGATATGAAAAAGGAAATAAAGCAATGACAAAAAAATACTTTGGAACAGATGGTATACGCGGTACGGTAGGCGAATATCCCATTACGCCCGATTTTTTTCTCAAACTTGGCTGGGCGGCTGGAAGAGTCTTTGCTCGTGAAGGTCAGGGTTTTGTTTTAGTGGGTAAAGATACGCGTATTTCTGGTTATATGTTTGAATCGGCTTTAGAGGCAGGTCTTGCGGCGGCGGGGGTAAATACACGTTTATTAGGGCCAATGCCTACGCCAGGAATTGCTTATTTAACTCGTACTCTACGAGCCCAGGCTGGGATTGTTATTAGTGCATCACATAATCCTTATTACGATAACGGTATTAAGTTTTTCTCTACTGAAGGAACTAAATTACCTGATGAACTAGAGCATAAGATTGAATATTATCTTGACCAGTCAATGACTACAGTTGAATCGGCACAGCTAGGTAAAGCTCAGCGCATTAGCGATGCTGCGGGGCGTTATATCGAGTTTTGTAAAGCGAGCATTCCGGCAAGTATTGATTTTAGTGGGTTACGTATTGTTGTTGATTGCGCTAATGGAGCTACTTACCATATTGCTCCACATGTATTCAGAGAGGTCGGTGCGGAAGTTATTGAAATCGCCACTGAACCTGATGGTTTAAATATTAATGAAAAATGTGGTGCAACCAAGACTGATTTATTAAAAAATGCAGTCATTAATTATCGTGCTGATTTGGGAATTGCCTTAGATGGCGATGGTGATCGCCTTATTATGGTTGATGATACAGGTGAAGAAGTTGATGGTGATGAGTTAATTTTTATTATTGCTAAAGCACGTAAAGTAGCCGGAAAATTACAGGGGCCTGTGGTCGGTACGCTAATGACTAATTTGGGTATGGAACATGCATTAAAAAAACTTAAAATTGATTTATTGCGCGCTAATGTAGGTGATCGCTATGTAATGGAGTTAATGCAGCAGCATGGTAGTCTCTTGGGTGGCGAAGGTTCTGGGCATATTATTTGTTTGGATAGAACCACGACAGGTGATGGTGTCGTTGCTGCATTGCAGGTATTGGCAGAAGTGCATAGAACGGGTAAAAGTTTATACGCATTAAAATCTGAAATGAGTAAGTATCCACAAGTTTTAGTGAATGTAAAAGTGACCCAAAAGGTAGATCCAAATAGTAACGAAGTCATTCAAAAAGCAGTAAAAGTTGTTGAGAAAGAGCTAGGTGATAGTGGTCGAGTATTGCTCCGTGCCTCAGGAACGGAGCCTTTAATTCGAGTGATGATTGAAGGGGTTAATGAAGATATAGTAAGAAAACATGCACATGAATTAGCTGATGTGGTTAAGAATGCAATCACTGCTTGAAATGAAGGGGTATAATCGCTTATTATATGTCGTTTAAATTCTGGGGATTGTGATGCGTCGAGGATTAGTCATCGGTAACTGGAAGATGAATATTAATTGGCACAGTGCTATTGCGCTCGTTGATGGAATTGTTGCTGATATGCCGGCTGTGAATGCTGATTTGGTTGTTTGTCCACCATACCTATACATTCCAGAAGTCAGTGCGCGTATTACTGATACGCGACTAATATGTGGCTCGCAGAATATTGCAGCGCATGCTGAAGGGGCTTATACTGGCGAGATTTCAGGTTCCATGTTGCGTGAGTTTGATTGTAAATATGCTATTGTAGGGCACTCGGAGCATAGAAAATACTATGCCGATGATAATGTCGTGGTTGCGAAAAGGTATAGGCAAGCCATTGCATCAGGTATTGTCCCTATTTTAAGTACTGGAGACTCCCTAGCTCAGAGAAAGCAGGGGACTACTTTTGAAGTCGTTGCTAAGCAGATTGAGGATGTTATTGATATTGCTGGCATTGATAGTTTTCATCATGCGGTTATTTCCTACGAACCCTTATGGGCGATTGGAACAGGACGAACAGCAACAGGCGAGCAAGCACAGGAAGTATTGGAGTTTATACGTCGACTGATTGACAGTAAAAGTCCTGAAATTGCTGAAAAAATTCAGATATTATATGGCGGTAGCGTAAAGCCTGAAAATGCAAAAAATTTATTAGCTATGCCCGATATTGATGGCGTATTGGTTGGTGGAGCTTCGTTAGATGCGGACTCTTTTTTAAAGATTTACTCTTCATTTCAAAATTAAAAATGTATCAAATTATTATAATCGGTCATATGGTAGTAGGTTTAGCAGTTATTGGGCTAGTTTTAATACAGCATGGAAAGGGCGCAGATGCTGGCGCTGCATTCGGTAGTGGATCATCGGGGACAGTGTTTGGTGCACAAGGTTCTGCTTCTTTCTTATCTAGAACGACTGGCGTTTTGGCTACTGTTTTTTTCTCGACTAGTTTAGCTTTGGCTGTCCTAAGTGGCAATACAGGTAACGATGCGGATATTATGGATACACCTGTTGTTGACCCAATAGCTGCAGAAGTACCTATGATTGAAAGTGGGCAAGTAGTTAATAAACCTGTTCTTACAGAAGATGAACTACCTGTCATTGTAGATGAGCCTGTTATCCCTAAGTAAGAAATGTCAGTATACCCTACATTGTAGGCGAGGTGTATTGAGAGGTTTAGTTAATATTTAAAATGCGAATGTGGTGGAACGGTAGACACGTCAGCTTGAGGGGCTGGTACCAGCAATGGTGTGGGGGTTCAAATCCCCCCATTCGCACCATTTTTAAAGATTGATAACGATAAGCGTACATCTTGATGTGTTAAGTCGACATGTTGATATATGTATTTAAGCTAGACTATCGCAGTAAATAATCGTGTAAGTTTACGAAAGTATATAGAGTCCATACCTAATAAGGTATTGGACTTTTTTTATGCCTGTTGCTTTAATAAATAAGAAGTATACTTTACTCAAGTGAGCACTCTTTTTATGATCATTGGTATTTTTTCGATTTCAAAGGAATTTCAAACGCTTTTTGTTTAGCTATAACAATATCAACCTGTTAGTGGGAAGGCTTAACTAGGTGAATTGGGGGCTAATTCCTACTATTTCATAAACTTTATAAGGGCTAAAACCTTGTTTAAATAATATGGGCTTATGTTTGAAATAAGTTAGCTGTTACAATCAAAGCCTGCTTTTTATAGCTAAAAAGGACATTAAGTTATGACAGACCAACTAATAAAATCCCTCCAAAATACTGCGTTGTATCCACATCCTGTTGATAGTTTTAAATTGATTGAAACGCATATTTCCTGGGTGCTTTTAACTGGCTCTTACGCCTATAAAATTAAAAAACCTCTGAATTTAGGCTTTTTGGATTTTTCTTCTCTTGCTAAACGTGAGTATTACTGCCAAGAAGAAATACGTTTAAATTCACGTTTGGCGCCCAATATTTATTTAGACGTAGTCGCTATTTCTGGAAATGAAGTACAGCCTGAGCTTGACGGGTTGGGTGAAGCGATTGAATATGCAGTTAAAATGCGCCAATTCCTTCCAGAAAATACCTTTGACCATCTATTATTGAATGGTTTTTTAAGTAGCATGTATATAAAACAAGCGGCGATGATCATAGCTGATTTTCACAAGCAATTACCCTCAGCGAGTGCAAGTACTTTATTTGGAAACCCTGATAATGTTTTTGTGCCAGTTCAAGAGAATTTTAATCAGATTGAGCAGTGGGGTGGTTTGACACAGTCGGGCATTCTCGAACCACTAAGAAATTGGTGTGTGCAGCAGCACGCTAAACTTGTGCCTATTTTTATGCAACGTAAACAAGAGGGATATATTTGTGAATGTCATGGTGATTTACATTTGGGAAACCTCGCTTTAATTGATAATCGAGTCGTACCTTTTGATGGCATTGAGTTTAATCCTGCTTTATATTGGATAGATGTTGTCAGTGACGTGGCTTTTTTAGTAATGGATTTGAAGAGTAAACAGAGGCATAATCTCGCCCATCATTTTCTTAACGTTTATTTACAGAAAACAGGCGATTATTCGGGATTTAAATTATTACGTTTTTATTTGGTCTATCGGGCGATGGTTCGTGCTAAAGTCGAGGCGATTCGTGCGCACCAGACTGCGTCAGAGCAAGAG
>Ga0256840_1000919_pt1 | contig 28977 bp, 27 predicted proteins | sample 355202metaG_FD_185969 | JGI IMG/M metagenome (GOLD analysis project Ga0256840, IMG submission 185969) | Hydrothermal vent microbial communities from Mid Atlantic Ridge, Atlantic Ocean - 355-202 | ecosystem: Environmental > Aquatic > Marine > Hydrothermal vents | place: Atlantic Ocean: Mid... | reverse complement strand
CTCCCTCCCCTTAAAAAACTTACCAACCTTATCCCAACCAAAAAAAACTGGCAAGTTAATACCGGCAGTGCAATGGGTGAAAGAAAAATTCACCCTTTCATAAAAAATCAAACAATATATATTGCTGGCGCTCAATCTGTGAGTGCATGGAATATGAATAACGGTGCACTGCTCTGGAAGAAAAAACTTGCAGAAACCATTACAGCAGGCATCAATGGCAACCTTGCTAACAATAGTGAAAAAATAATTATAGGTTCTAGCAAAGGTAATGCGATAGCCTTAGATTCAAAAACAGGAAAGACACTTTGGGTTGAGCGCTTAAGCAGTGAGATCCTTGCTGTCTCCCCTAGTAAAAATGGATTGGTAGCCCTGCGTACTGCAGATGGGAAACTTCATGCTCTATCCAGTCAAACTGGCGAGATTGTTTGGCAACGCTCCCAAAAATCCCCCCAATTATCTCACCTTGGGGCCAGTGTTCCCGTCATACTTGCAGATAAAGTTATTAGTGGCTTTGATAATGGAAAATTAGTTGCATATCAATTAAGTAATGGAAAGCCGCAATGGGAAGTCACCTTAGCTGTACCTAAAGGCTTAACTGAGTTGGATAAAATTATTGATATTGATGGTAAAATCACAGTGCTTGATAATGCGCTTTTTGCTTCATCCCTCAATGGTAATGCTTCAGGAATTCAGGGCACTACAGGTAATCCTGTTTGGCTTAAAACATTTTCAACACCCAGTGGGCTAAGTGCTAGCACTAATACAATTTTAACGCGAGATAACCAAGGTAATATTTGGAAGCTAAACCCACAAACAGGCAACCCAGTGTGGAAGATGGATGACCTTCAAAAACGTCAACCAACATTACCAATAATTATTAATGAAGAACTTGCAGTTGCTGCTGATAAACAAGGGAATATACACTGGATTAACACTAAAAAGGGAAAGATCGTTGCCCGTGACAGTAGTGATAAAGCAGGCTATTCTGTAGCACCCATCGTTAACAAAAATGCCATTTACTTTATCGGTAAAAGTGGCATCTTAAGCAAATACTCTTTCTAGATCAATATGACTTAAAGCATTTTTAAGGTCATTAACTGTTGTGTAATTTTGTGTGTTCATTCACACGTTTTTTTAAACGTAGGCCATATACACCGATCAAGAATAAAAACCAAGATATACTTCCACCACCCGTTGACTTTTCTGTTATTGGAACAGCCTTTTTAGCAACCGTTAACCTCACCGTTGCCTCATTGCTATCTACCGTTGCATCACTTACTCTATAGCTGAATGAATCACTACCCACGTAGTTTTTATCCGGCGAGTAGGTTACTGCTAAGCCAGAGCCTTTATTTAAACTACCATGTAACGGTTTTTTCGTAATCTTTAGTGTAAGTGAGTCATTATCTCCATCCTTTGCAGATAGTAAAATTAGTTTTTTAGTATCTTGAATTAATTTTACTTCCTGATTAGTCTTCACCGTAGGTGCTTTATTTAATAATGTCATGGTAACTTTGGCTACATCACTATAGAGCCCTCTTGCGTCTTTAACGCGATAAGAAAAAGAGTCAACCCCTGCATAGTGTTTATCTGGCGTATAAACAACCTTTAACCCATTAACTGCTGATAAAATACCATGCTGAGGTTTTTTGCTAATCAGTAGTATTAACGTATCACCCTCTGCATCACTGACATTATTAGCTAAGTTTATAGTAATTCTGCTATTCTTTTTAACAGCTGCCCTCACCTGATCTTTTGCTACAGGCACCTCATTAATTAACAAACTCACAGTTGCATGATTACTGTCTGCCAATCCATCATTTACTTTAAAGGTAAAGGAATCTGTGCCTGTTGCGTTTAAATTAGGTTTATAGTTCACCGTCATTGCATCTGCATTTAACGTAACAGTACCCTTACTCGCTTGCCTAACTATCGTAGCCGTCATTCTACTTCGCTCAACAACATCGCTAGCAATCAAACTAATCTCGGTTGACGTATTTCTAGGCAAGGCCGCTATAGACTGGTCATAAGCAATAGGAGCATTATTAGTTATAACAGGCGCTACCCCAACACCCGCTTTAAAAACTTCGAACTTTATAACACCATGAAGTGGAAACCCATTAACATCCTTTACTGCCTCATCATAAGAAACCTGCCAAAGAATGCTAGGCTTTGTCGTATCCCTTGCAATAATTTTATAAAAATAGGTTCCCGCTGGGTGCACCCAGTTAAGCGTAAGATCTGAAACTTGAATGCCCTTTTTAATTTCAACCACTTCACCAGGAACAATAACGTGTGAAGGTGATCCAGTTGATTGATTAGGAATCTCTACTGATTTAGCGTTATACAGAACCAAATCATAATTTATTGTATTTCCTTGTAGACTGACAGTATCATCCCAATCGAATCGAACGGTTTTAGTTTGAGTCGTATCAGCTGTAATTTCTGGTACATAGGCATAGAACGGCATGGGGTTATCAAAAGTTAAGATAAAACGGCTGTAATTATTTTCCACATTATCTACCAACTTGTTTAACGCAGCATCATAATGCTCGAATTTTTGTGCATCATTCTCATAAATATCCCAATAATCATCGGGTTTAGCCGTCACTAACGGCTCTGTAATACCTCGATAAGAGGCTATTTTGGCTTTAATATTTTCTCGTGTTAGATATTTATTCTTAATTTCAGTGACAGCTTGTTTGAGTAAATCGCGATTACCGGCTTGCTGCAAAAACTTCTTATGTAAGTTATCATCCCAGCGATAGGAATAAGAATACCACCAAGGTGGCAATTCATTGGGCGTTAACCCCCCCGTACCATCAAGGTGTGCTCCCCATGCATAATCATAATCCCAAGGAATAAAGTAAAACTTATCCGAATCTAAGGGGTTATAAAGATAAAAGTTATGATTACTGGTATCTGCGTTATTGACCAATACATTGATCGCTAACCATGTTAGGTAATTATTTTTATCAAAATATTTGTTAAATACGGCCTTAAAATCTAATGAAGAGTCATTAACAGCAGCAAGCATTTTGTTTAATTTTATATGATTCTTTCCACTTTTTATCTCAAGGATCACTTCAAATTTTTTCTTATCAACTGGCTTCCCTTTGGCGTCTAAAGCTAGGTCACTATCTTGACTAAAAGTGAAGTGCTCCGCTTTATAGAGCCTCGAATCTTTTTTCCATCCCCTACTTTTAATGTATTCTTTACCAGCATGTTCAATATGTGTAAACAAACCAAGATTTGGCCCTGTATTTGGACCTGTATTAGGTGCTGGGCTCATAGCATTATCGAGATTAAGCTGCACAAACTGCGTTCGCATACTCGGTAAATTAGGTATTTCGGCAAATAAGTCATAACTCAATTTATTACGAACTCTGGTTGCATCATCAAAACTTTTTACCAGTTGAATTCGACGTTGATTACGCCAGAGGCTTTTTTTACTGTCTAACTTGATACGGAATGATTTGAGTGGTAAAAAACGTGTATGCCCACCACGTTGTCGAAATGTTGCATTGCTTTTTCCTGAGCTTGCTTTAAAGTTATCCGTAGTAAAAATTACCTTTACTTCAGGTTTAAAGTCGTCATCTGAATTAATATCATTTAAAACATCTTGAAATGTACATGCTTTATAATCCCCCACTATGCAATTATTACCTGCCTCGACTACTGTCTTTACAGACATTGTTAATAATGAAGGGCTTGTTTGAGAATAAAGTCCTGCAGGCTCCTTAATTGCATCATCTAAAGTAACCTCAGGAATAACATCTGCATACGATATTATCGCATTAAAGAAACTAAACATACTAATGGGTATTACTAAACGTTTTTTTGAAGCATACATTTTTAGACTCTATTTTTTATTGGTCATTTTCCTAACACCCTAGTCAACAAGCGTTGTCGCTATACAAGGGTTAAACTAATATTTTTAAACCTCAGTAATCAGTGAGCGAAAAATTAGTTAAAGGCTTTTTAATTGAGTAGTGAACTGCTTCTAATAAAATGGCAATTAACAAATGTAGAAAACCTTTAACTCTTGCTATTAAACAGAGTTAAGTTGAGGTCTATATGTATAGAAAGTATACAAAGTTACAGAGGAGTTACCTGTGATTGAAGATAAAACGTATGATTATTATTATTAGTGGTCAGAATTAACTGTTACAGAAGACAATGGTACAAAAAGTTACTAAGAAGGCTTCTTATACTTCCGATACCAATTTAATAACCCCTTTGTAGAGCTATCATGCGAATGAATATCGTCACCTGAGTCTAACTCTTCCAAAATATTTTTAGCTAAATTTTTACCTAACTCAACTCCCCATTGATCATATGAGTTTAAGTTCCAAACGATCCCCTGAACAAAAATTTTATGCTCATACATGGCGATTAACCGACCTAAAGCACGCGGGGTTAATTTTTTAATAACGATTGAGTTACTTGGTTGATTACCTTCAAAAATCATATGTGGTAAGCGATTTTCGGCTTTGTGTAACTCTACGCCCGAGTTTTTAAGCTGTTCACGAGTCTCATCTATATTACGTCCTCGCATCAAGGCTTCGGTTTGAGCAAGAAAATTCGATGCTAAAATATCACTGTGATGCTCATGCTCATTATGTGACTGAACGGAAGCGATGAAGTCGGTAGGAATTAAACGGGTACCTTGATGAAGCAATTGGTAAAAGGCATGTTGGCCGTTAATCCCTTCCGCGCCCCAAATGACTTTACCCGTTGTGTATGTGGTTTGCAGCCCTTCTCTATCAACCGATTTACCATTACTTTCCATATCAGCTTGCTCAAGATATGCAGGCAATAAACGTAAATAATGATCATAAGGCAGCACAGCACTTGATTCTGCCCCATAAAAATTACCATACCAAACACCCAGCATTGCTAAAATCACGGGGATATTTTCTTCTAGAGGTGCTTCTTGGAAATGGGCGTCCATTTCATGTGCACCTTCAAGCATTTTTTTAAAGTTAGCCATACCTACGTAGATAATACTAGCAAGCCCAACAGTAGACCACAAAGAGTAACGTCCCCCAACCCAGTCCCAAAACTCAAACATATTTTCAGGATCAATACCAAACTCAGCTACTTTTTTTGCATTGGTAGACACTGCTACAAAGTGTTTCGAGATATCATCTTCGGTTACACGGCCTGTACCACTCATAAACCAGTTTTTTGCGGTATTTGCATTAGTGATAGTTTCTTGCGTCGTAAACGTTTTTGACGCGACAATGAACAAGGTTGTCTCTGGGCGTAGCTTACCCAGCATCTGTTCGATATGAGAGCCATCAACATTGGATACAAAATGAACCCGAATATTATTGTGTTTATAAGGTGATAATGCCCTACAAACCATATTTGGACCAAGGTCAGAACCGCCAATACCAATATTTACAACATCAGTAATAGGTAGTCCTGCATAACCTATCCATTGCCCACTGCGTACTTTTTCAGAAAAAATGCGTGCCTTTTCTAACTCAGCATTAACTTTAGGCATGACATTTTCATCATCCACAAAAATCGGTTTGTCAGAACGGTTACGTAAAGCGGTATGTAATACTGCACGCCCCTCAGTTGTATTTATTTTTTCACCCGCAAACATGCGGTCACGCCATTCTTCAACATTTGCTTGTTTAGCTAAGTCGAAAAGTAACTTCATGGTTTTTTTTGTTACACGATTTTTAGAATAATCCAAAAGCATGCTTTTAAATTCAATTGAGAAATTTTCAAAACGTTGAGGGTCTTCTTCAAACAGGTCAAGCATGTGTACTTTTTTAGTTTTATTATAGTGCTCTTGCAACGCTACCCATGCAGGTGTATTAATTAACGATGATTTTGCGTTCAGAATGACTCTTGCTGGTCTCATTTTATTTTCTCTGATCAGATACTCGAGCTCTACATTTAAGCACTTGGCACGAGCCTCTCATATATACATTTATTCAAATTGCAATTCATTTTAAAGTAAATCTTTTTAGTTTCCTAGCGAAAGACTATAGAACATCGCATTAATCTTACCAATGGTCTAAAATATAAGCAATAGTCGCTATTTTCTACACTCCCAAACCAATAATCGCTGACCCATTCTTAACTTTGTTCTTGGCCTAATCCCATTCATTTGAGCAATTTTTAATTTATGAACGCCTGTTTTAAACATAACTTGCGTCAATGTTTCACCGGCACTAGCATTATAGATTCTCTGCCAAATACCATCTCCACCTTCTACAACGGTAGATTGCTTTAAACGTGTACTGGTTCTGTTTGCACAGTTACCGCGGGCTATATTTCGCAAACGATTTTTGTAGGGACTAAAGCGTGATGATGGCATCACTTGCGGTACAAAAATAATTCTGCGTATTTCTTCGGGTGTCGATGGTAAATGAATTTTTAACAATGAAGCCTTAAAGGCTGCCGCAGTTAAGACACCGCCACCATTATTATAAAGTGTATATAGAGTAGCCACTTTTTTAACATAATGTTTTGTTTCTTTATATGGTGGAACCCCTTTGTACTTATTAACCGCACCTTCACCCGCGTTATAGGCAGCGATAACTTTAATCATATCTTTTTTAAAGTACTTTGTTAGAAACTTAAGATAGTTTGTGCCAGCTTTGATATTTAACTCTGGGTTATAACGCTTAGTCACACCAAACCGTTTGGCAGTAGCTGGCATTAATTGCATAAGACCCTGCGCGCCAACAGGTGAAAGTGCTTTAGGATTCCAACAGCTCTCTGCCGTTATTACAGCTTGGATTAAGGCTTTAGGAACGCCATATTTTTTACTATATTTAGTAATAGGCGCATCATATTGCTTCATCTTTTCTTCTAAAGCTTTGAAACTACCACCTAAACAATAACGCACTCTCTTCCCTTTCTTTATAGATGACCTACTGATTTTATTTTTATCAAGTAATTTAGGAGTTAGAGACTCTGGATCTAACTCATTTTCAGGTGAGATTATAGATGTGGTTTTTATGGTTTGTTTTTTCTTTGGGTTTTTTAACCCAACTTTCTTATCGTACTTTTTACGGTATTTTCCTGTTGCTGTTATTTGCTCAATTCTTGAAAGACTCTTATTGCTTTTGTCTCCTGATAAATCGCGTGTTTTAGAAGGTTTTGTAAAGCCTTCACTTGTTTTGCCCTTCGAGCGAGTCACTTTTTCAAACTCCTCATTAGAGCTTTTTAAAAAATCCACGATAGAAGACTTGTTCGGTCTTGACCCCGCCGCTCCCGTCAGACCTGGACCAGAAAGACCTGATTTTGCAGATCTCAGCGCTATTTCATTCATTAAAAAAGAGTTATCTACTTCAGAATAACTAAGCGTTGGAAGTAGACTTGCTATAGTCAAAGAAAGAATTAAAAGAGTTTTTTTATAAGACACTGTTTAATAAAACCAAATAATTAGACAAAGGGCATAGTGATTAAAAAGTATACCACGAGATTTTATTTTTAAGTCAATTTAACCAATTCATCGATCTCTTTTTGACTAAAGCCTGCTTTAAGTCGAGCTTCGGTATGAAACGGACCACGTAACATACCCCCCATATAGGTTTGTAATAACTCTCGAAATGTTGTTTCTGCATTTAACCCACGTTGCTCGCAACACACTTTAAACCAATGTGAACCAATTGCCACATGCCCTATTTCGTCCTGTAGAATTATTTCTAGCGCTTTTACCGTTTTTGCATCGCCGACTTTTTCTAAACGTTGCATCATCGCGGGTGTTACATCTAAGCCACGCGCTTCTAGTACACGTGGTACTAAAGCCATTCGTATCATCACATCATGATCCGTTTTTAATACCATCTCCCACAAACCATTATGTGCGGGAAAATCACCGTATTGATAACCCAAGTCGTTAAGCCGATTTTCTAACAATGAAAAGTGGTAGGATTCTTCAGAGGCTACCTTCAACCAATCAGCATAGTATTGATCGGGCATTTCACGAAAACGATAAACGGCATCTACCGCTAAATTTATTGCATTAAATTCAATATGAGCGATGGCATGAATCAGCATTGCTCGCCCAAGTTCAGAGCCTAATTTACGTTGTTTTAATTTACCGTGCGGCAGGAGCTCTGGCTTTTCTGGGCGCCCTGGAACCTCAACTTGAAGAAGTTCGGCAGGTTCTCGATTAAGTAAACCTTTATTCCAGTCCGATAAAAGTGCATCGACACAAAGACGTTTTTTTGTAATATCCGAGATCATCAAACATTGGTATGCCGAGGAATATAAGTTCACAATTTAACGATGGCTAGACAGCCAAGGGGCATTGGCATTTCAGGAGCTAATGGCGCAACGGGTGGCGCTGGAGGAAGCATACCCGCCACTTCTCCACCAATGGCTTGTTGTAATTGTTGCTCTTGAAGCCAAACCAACTTAGCCTGTTGTTGCGCTTGAAATAACTCAAACTCACTCGCTTGATAGGCTTCAAACTGCTCACGCTCTTGTGTTTGATATTGTGCAAAATTTGACTGATCCATTTGTTGCTTCATTGTCAAACCTTTGCGGTCTTGATCTTGGTGTGCTTTAAATGCAGCCCAATCGGTTTCCCACCAGTTTTCGGGTAAATCTGCTTCGGTGATTTCAATGGGTTTTTTCTCTAAATCAACCATTTTACCCGTTAAATTATCACTACCTGGTAAAGGTGTATTTAGAATATCTTTAATACGCGCTAATAATGAGTCCTCCTTCTTATCAACTTGATCTGTTTTATTTTCACCTAAGAATAAGTCGGTCGATTGAGTTGATTTACTTTGTGTTCCCGGTAAAGGTGAGTTTAATATTTCACCCATCTTCTCAAAAAAGCTTTTCTGCTGATCCTTCATTGTTAAAAACTCCTAGCTTCATATCAAATTAAGGTTGAGTAAGAAACTTGGTACTCCAAGTGACTAACATCGCACAAGCTATTGCAGAGGCAATCGTCAAAATCAAACCACCTAAAGTACTTCCTATTGCCGTTAAAGCCACTAAGTAACCACCGATAACACCACCCGCAGCACCTAAAATACCATCTCCGACCATACCGAAACCTGATTTTCGCTTAAATATTTGACGTGTTGCAAAACCCGTAATTAAACCCACAACCAGCCAAACTAATAATACCCATAGCGCCATAACCTATCTCCTTAGATTTAATATGACCCAATATACTACACAAACTACGCTTTGCAACTGTTCGCTTTTCTATCCAAGGGTTGTAATTTAACTTTCAAATACTCTGCCACTTCATAGTTTGCCTTTCATGTGCTACCTTTCGCTCATGAAAACTCGTGTCAAAATTTGTGGAATCACCCGTATTGAAGATGCCTTGCATGTTTGCCAAGCTGGAGGGGATGCGATTGGTCTGGTCTTTTATAGTAAAAGCACCCGCAATGTAACGATTCAACAAGCCCGTGATATATGTATGGCACTACCTCCTTTTGTCACATCCGTTGGCCTATTCTTGGATGCTAGCGAAGTATTTGTAAACTCTGTACTAGCGTCCGTCCCCCTTGACTTGTTACAATTTCATGGTTCAGAAGCCCCTGAGTATTGCACCTCATTTAATCGGCCATATATTAAAGCTGTCGCGATGAAAAACCGCACCCCCTCGCAGTTTATTGAATATGCCAACCAGTATCATGACGCCAAAGGCTTTTTAGTTGACAGTCACGCTACAGGGGAAGCTGGTGGAACAGGCGAAACGTTTAATTGGAGTGATGTACCAATAGATTACCCTAAACCAATCATTTTAGCAGGTGGTTTAACACCCACTAATATTGCCCGTGCAATCCAGCAAACTAAAGTCTTTGCAATGGATTTAAGCAGTGGTGTTGAAAGCGCACCAGGCATAAAAGACAAACAACTGATTAACCAATTAATGAATGAGGTAAGACGTGCCGAGTACGATTAATAAAGATTTAAGCATGCTAGATCTGAGCAATGTAGATTTGGCTAGCGTCGATTGGAACGCCTTCCCTGACAAACAAGGCCACTTCGGAATCTATGGTGGGCGCTTTGCACCCGAAACCTTAATGGATGCCATTGAAGAGCTAGAACATGCTTATAACAATTTAAAAAATGACCAACAATTTCAAGCGGATTTTGACAATGATCTACGTCATTATGTGGGTCGCCCTAGCCCGCTTTATCATGCGCAACGCTGGTCAAATGAACTCGGTGGTGCGCAGATTTATCTTAAGCGCGAAGATTTAAATCACACGGGTGCGCACAAAATAAATAACACGATTGGTCAAGCATTACTCGCAAAACACATGGGCAAGCCCCGTATCATTGCAGAAACTGGAGCTGGACAACACGGTGTTGCAACGGCCACCATCGCTGCACGTTTAGGTCTAGAATGCGTCGTTTATATGGGTGAAGTCGATGTAGCTCGACAAGCGCCGAATGTTTACCGCATGAAACTTTTAGGTGCAGAAGTTCGCCCCGTAACCTCTGGATCAAAAACCTTAAAAGATGCTTTAAATGAAGCCATGCGTGATTGGGTAACTAACGTTGATGACACCTTTTATTGTATTGGCACGGTTGCAGGCCCACACCCCTACCCTGAAATGGTGAGAGATTTTCAAACCATTATTGGCCGGGAAGCAAAGCAACAGTCACTCAAACAAACAGGGCGATTACCTGATGCGCTAGTTGCTTGTATCGGTGGTGGTTCTAACGCGATTGGCCTATTCCATGAATTCTTAGCTGATTTAGATGTTGACATTTATGGTGTAGAGGCGGCAGGGCATGGGCTCGAAACAGGAGAACATGCAGCGCCTTTATGCAAAGCAAAACCTGGAGTTTTACACGGCAACCGTATGTATTTAATGGCGGATGATAATGGCCAAGTAATAGAACCCCATTCGATATCAGCAGGGCTTGATTACCCTGGTGTTGGCCCAGAGCATTGTTTTCTAAAAGATATAGGTCGTGCCAATTACGTAGCAGTAACGGATGATGAAGCAATGCAAGCATTTCATTCACTCACGCGTATTGAAGGCATAATCCCTGCATTAGAAAGTAGTCATGCCCTTGCCTACGCGATGAAACTAGCGCCTACTATGAATTCAGATCAGCAGATTATTGTTAATCTATCAGGACGTGGTGATAAAGACATAAATACCATAGCAGCACGTGAGGGGATAAAGTTATGAGCCGAGTTACGCAATGTTTTGCAAATTTACGCAGCAAAGGCAAAAAAGCTCTTATCCCGTATATTACCGCTGGAGACTCAAACCCTTCAATTACCGTACCGTTGATGCATGCAATGGTAGAGGCAGGCGCCGACCTTATTGAGTTAGGCATACCTTTCTCAGACCCAATGGCTGATGGCCCCACAATCCAACTTGCTTGTGAACGCTCGCTCAAGCATCAAACCAGCTTAAATGATGTGCTAGTAATGGCCCACGAATTTAGGCAAAAAGACCAGACAACACCCATTATCTTTATGGGCTACTTAAATCCCGTCGAGGCTATGGGCTATCAAACCTTTGCAAATAAAGCCCAAGCAGCAGGAGTTGATGCGCTACTCACAGTTGACCTTCCCCCTGAAGAAGGTAGCGAACTCGTTGAGATACTACGTAAAGCTGAAATTGACCCAATCTTTTTACTCTCACCCACAACCACCGATGAACGCATCAAAAAAATCTCTGACTCAGGCAATGGCTTTCTCTATTATGTATCACTAAAAGGAGTAACAGGCTCTACCACCTTAAACATTACTGAAGTTGCAGACCGCGTTGAACGGATTAAATCTATCGCTTCAATGCCTGTCGGTGTCGGTTTTGGTATAAAGGATGCTACCAGCGCTAAAGCAGTATCAGCTGTTTCCGACGGTGTTATCGTCGGTAGCGCAATTGTAAAAATTATTGAAAATAATCTTGATGATGCTGATACAATCAGCAATGAAATAACTGCACTATTAACTTCAATGCGCCAAGCAATGGATGCATGATTAGCAGCGATGATCAAAGTGCACAAAAACAAATTAAGTAGGATTTACTATGAGTTGGTTTGAAAATTTAATTCCGTTACGTATTCGTACTGATGTAACAACGGCAAAAAAGAAATCAATCCCAGAAGGATTATGGCATAAGTGCCCTGCGTGTAATACGGTTTTGTATAAAGCTGATTTAGAAATCAACTTAGAAGTGTGTCCTAAATGTCATCACCATGAGCGCATCAGTGGGCGTAAGCGTCTTGACTATTTTTTAGATAAAGAAAACCGCGAAGAAATCGCTGAAAACATCACACCCATTGATATTTTAAAATTTAAGGACAGCAAAAAATACAAAGATCGCCTGAGTATCGCGCAAAAAACGACTGGAGAAAAAGATGCTTTAATCGTCATCAAGGGCCAAGTGCATGGCGTACCCTTAGTTGCGGCCGCTTTTGACTTTCGTTTTATGGGAGGCTCAATGGGCTCTGTTGTTGGTGAACGTTTTGTGCAAGGTGTTAATGCGGCAATCCAAGCCAAAACACCTTACGTTGTATTCTCCGCCAGTGGTGGTGCTCGCATGCAAGAAGCACTTTTTTCATTAATGCAAATGGCAAAAACCAGTGCTGCTTTAACCAAACTTTCTGATGCAGGTTTGCCTTTTATTTCTGTCTTAACTGATCCTACTATGGGTGGTGTTTCTGCCAGTTTTGCCATGTTAGGTGACGTAATCATTGCAGAACCTAAGGCATTAATTGGCTTTGCTGGACCCAGGGTTATTGAACAAACAGTTGGCGAAACACTCCCTGAAGGTTTCCAGCGCAGTGAGTTTTTAATTGAGAAAGGCGCTGTTGATCGTATCATTTCACGCCAAGAGCTACGTCAAGAAATTGTTGATTTACTTTGCATGCTCACGCATAAACCTCGCCCAGAAAACATGCAAGAAGTTGATGCAATTCCTAGCCCAAAACCTGTTCCTGAAGAAGCAAAGAAAGAAGTGATGGATACCAATGAGAGCGATAAAAAATAAATTAACTCTATTAATCTATAGGTTATGAACTGCATAACAATAAACACTCAGCTATGAAAAAAACCTTAGATGATTGGCTTAAATGGCAAGAAACATTACATACTACAGAAATTGATCTTGGTTTAGGTCGAATTCGTCAGGTTGCTGACAGGCTTGATTTGTTAAACCCTAACTTTCCCATTATTACAATTGCTGGCACTAATGGAAAAGGTTCTAGCGTCGCTTTTTTTGAAGCAATGCTACTTGCAGATGACTATACCACTGGTAGTTATACCTCACCCCACCTTATTCAGTATAACGAACGTATAAAACTATCCGGCATTAACGCCAATGATGCGCAAATTATTGCTGCTTTCGAAGAAATTGACAAAGCTCGCAAGGACGTAAGCTTAAGTTATTTTGAATTTGGTACACTAGCTGCCATGCTTATTTTTACCCAGCAAGCTGTTGATGTCGCCATTCTCGAAGTTGGCTTAGGCGGTAGACTTGATGCTGCTAATTTGTGGGATACCTCATTGGCAATTATCACCAGCATAGCCATAGATCATGAGAGCTGGCTCGGCAATGACAGAGAGAAGATCGGCACCGAAAAGGCTGGAATTATGCGTGCAAATACGCCGGTTATTTGTGGCGACCCTACACCACCAGACTCTATTAAAAACATTGCTAAAAAGACTAAAGCCACTTTACAGCAAATAAATAAAGATTTTTCATTCCAACAAGCCACAAATAACACCTGGGTATGGCAAAATAATAAAACACAATACCAACTACCTAAACCCTCCCTAAGGGGTGAATTTCAGCTCAATAACGCAGCTACTGTAATTGCAGGGCTAAAATCTATCTCTAAGCATCTTCCCGTATCACTCAACGCCATTAGAGAAGGGCTTAAAAATGCAACAATTATGGGGCGCCTTCAATGTATTAACACATCGCCTGACTGGTTAATCGATGTTGCGCACAACCCTCACTCCGCATTAGCACTCTCAAACCACCTTGATGAACACCCAAGCTCTGGAAAAACCATTGCGCTTTTCTCCATGTTAAAAGATAAAGACATCAAACAAGTTTTATCTATAATGAATCGACATATAGATGAGTGGCATATTGTTGGGCTTGAAGGCAGCCGGGGAATAACAACAAAAGAATTAATTTCAACAATGAAAACTGCTAAAATTGAAGCAAAGGTCATCCCACATAGCTCCTTTTCTGATGCAGTATATTTGTTAAAAAAAGACTGTAAAAACAAAGATAAAGTAGTCGTTTTTGGCTCTTTTCTGGTAATATCCAATGTTATAGAGGTATGGGGCTCATAAAACAGGTATTACTAGTAATGAACACCTCTAAATAACTAACTAAGATTTAAGGGAGTAATATAAACATGGAAAATTCAATGATGAAACGAGGTATTGGAGCAGTAGTCTTAGCCGTAGTAGCAGCATTATTATTAGCCTATTTATTGAAAGGCAAGAGTACACAGCGAGAAGAAGTCGTCGAAATGCAACTTCCTGGCGCACCTGAAATGAATATTCCAAGTTTATCTGAAGCCAGTGACACCGTTGCATCGGCGATGGTAAATGCTGGTGACACTCTGAGTAATACAACTAGCGGTGCTGGCACAGCCATTGTGGCATCTGCCGCAGGTGCAGGAGCAGCTGTTGTTGGATCGGTAAAAGCAGCAGGCAATAAAGCAGCGGCTATTATTGTTAGTTCTGACAATACTGGGGATACCGTTGGAGGCAGCGCTAAAAACCCTGGGTTTTCAATTCGCCCCTCACAAAGCAATGAACAGCGTGAAGTTGTGGATAATACTGCTTCTAAAAAACAAGTGACTGTAAAAAAAGAAAAGTATAAGCCTCGTCTCATCGAAGAGAAGAAACACAGAGTTGTTAAAAAAATAAAAAAATCACCTACAAAACCAAAAAAAACAGCTAAGGCTAAAAAAGACACTAAAAAACCGACGAAAGTAGCTAAAAAAGTAGCACCAAAGTCCACCACTACTCCTAAAGCAAGAGCTACATCTATTGCAACCGCTGCTCCTGCTGGCAGATACTCTATACAACTATTAGCTACGTCAAGTAGCTCCCGTGCCAGTAAGCTTTCAAAGACTATGAAATCTGAAGGCTATACGACCTTTATTACTGAAACCAATAACAACAATAAAATTTTATACCGCGTACGTGTAGGTGGTTACGGCAATAGAAATAAAGCTATACAAGCACAAGAATCAATGAAGCGTCGTTATACGAAAAACTTCTTTGTTCAAAATAGCCTTGTCGTTAGTAAATAATTTAACGCTTAAATCCAATCAGGTACTTACTCTATGGATATTAATTATATCGATGTAACGATTGTCGTCATTGTTTTAATTACTGCTTTGATTGGTTTTATGAGAGGCTTTGTCTGGATGGCGATATTCCTTGCCACCTGGACGGCTGCCATTTTGTTAGCTTACACCTATAAAGAGCAACTCGCGCCTTTACTACCTTTCAAACTAGACAATGAAACCCTGCAACTGGGGTTATCGTTTTTAATCATTTTTATGGGCACTCTCATTGCCGGTGCCATCATTAATTATTTATTCAGCAAAGCGGTATCAGCAATTGGACTGGGTACTTTTGACCGTATTTTAGGTATGGGTCTCGGCATTCTCTTAGGTGCATTAGGCATCACTTTGATCACCATGTTATTAACTTTTACTGAATTACCCAACCAGGATATATGGACAAAATCTAAGTTAATTCCAAAATTTAAAGAAGCGGCAGAATGGATTAAAACACTCGTCCCTGAAAGCATGAATAAATACATCGATAAAAATATTCCTACTGGCTCAACTAACAGTAAGTTAATGGATAATACTGCCGGAACATCTATTCTTGTACCCAGCTCAAAAACTCAAGACAATAAACCGACTGAAGCTCCAACGACTCCCGCTCAGTAACATCACCTTTCTAAACACGGACCCAAAGCATGTGTGGAATTATCGGCATCGTTAGTAACGAAGCAGTCAACCAAGAATTATATGACGGACTTCTAGTCCTACAGCACCGAGGACAAGATGCCGCTGGAATGGTAACTAGTGACGGAAAACGGCTTTATATTCGCCGTAAAAATGGTCTCGTTACTGATGTCTTTAATGAAAACAGTATGCGTCGATTAGTCGGCAATATGGGCATTGGTCATCTACGCTACCCTACTGCTGGATCCTCGTCTAACTCAGAAGCACAGCCCTTTTATGTCAACTCACCTTATGGTATTTCTCTAGCGCATAACGGTAACCTAACTAATGCGCATGATTTAAAAAAAGAACTCTATAAAACCGATAGACGACATATCAACACTAACTCTGACTCTGAAGTTTTACTGAATATTTTTGCGCAAGAGTTACAACATTATAAAGAGTATCGTGTAACGCCAAGTGAAATATTTTCTGCCGTAAGGGGTGTACACAAACGCTGTAAAGGTGCCTATGCTGTAATTGCGATGATCACACGTGATGGCATTGTCGGTTTTCGTGATCCTTTCGGCATCCGGCCATTAGTCTATGGCAAACGAGAAACGGAAAAGGGTACTGACTACATGCTTGCCTCTGAAAGTGTTGCTCTAGTTACCCAAGGCTACGAAGTTGTACGAGATATTGAACCAGGCGAAGCAATTTTCATTAATCATGAAGGTAAAGTATATACTCAGCAATGTGCTGACAATCCTGTCTATAACACCTGTATTTTTGAATACGTCTATTTTGCACGCCCTGACTCAGTGATTGACAATGTCTTTGTCCACAAAGCTCGCATGCGTATGGGACACAACCTTGCTGAAAAGGTCATCCGCGAATGGGAAAGCCATGATATTGATGTCGTGATCCCAATACCGGATACTAGCCGTACTTCCGCTCATGAAATGGCACTCACCTTAGGTGTCCCTTATCGAGAAGGCTTTATCAAAAACCGTTACATTGGGCGCACCTTTATTATGCCGGGGCAAACACTGCGCAAAAAGTCAGTACGCAGAAAACTTAACCCGCTTGATATAGAGTTTAAAGGCAAAAACGTAATGCTTGTTGATGACTCAATTGTTCGCGGCACTACCTCGCAAGAAATTGTCCAAATGGCACGTGATTCTGGCGCTAAAAAAGTTTACTTTGCCTCAGCCTCCCCTGCAGTGCGTTACCCCAATATTTATGGCATCGACATGCCAGCGGCGAATGAACTCATTGCACATGGTAAAACTGAAGCAGAAGTCGCCATTGCTATTGGTGCAGACAAACTCGTCTATCAAGAACTGGATGATTTAATCACAGCTATAACAGTCGGCAACAACCAATTAAAAACGTTTGATTGCTCGGTCTTTACCGGAAAATATGTGACGGGTGAATCAGCGGGCTATTTTACAGATTTAGAAGAACAAAGAGCCGATCAAAGCAAACAAAAAGAACAACAACAAGATATGGTGGCTATTGATTTATCCGATAGCGATTAACACCAGCAATGAATAACACCCAGAAGCGCGATGTGGTTGTATCGGCCTCATTGCTTAAAATTATTTATAATTTAAAACAACGCTTTCCACAAAAACTCAGTAAGCCCTTTATAATTATTTTAGCCAGCGAGCAATTACTCTTACTGATTGATAAAAATATAATTCTTCAGCGTTTTGTCATCTCTACTGCTAAGGCTGGCTTAGGCAATAATAAAAACAGTTATCAAACTCCTTTAGGAGCTCATGAAGTCAGAGAGCTGTTCGGTGAAGATGCAGAACTAGGCACACTATTCAAAGCCAGAATCAACACCCACAAATGCGCTAACATTCTAACCAAGCCTCATCAACATAGTAGCGAAGATAACATCACAAGCAGAATACTGTGGCTAAGCGGGCTAGAAGCAGGGGTAAATCTAGGAGGTGAGGTTGATACACATGAGCGTTTTATCTATATTCACGGAACAGATGAAGAAGGTCTGCTAGGTAAGCCTGTATCACATGGCTGTATCCGCATGGGAAACCTTGATATTATCAAGCTTTTTTCTAAAGTTGAGATTGGTACTTTAGTTAATATTATCGTCTAGAATCTTTTCCAAGTACTAGAACCAATTTTCTTTCGTGTCTTTTCGCAAACCTTTTCTTTAAACGCTTCTTTAGTTTTTGGATAAACCTTAGTCTAAGCGCATACCCCTAAATGCCGCAGCTAAATACTGAATCATAGAAACCACCGTAAGCACAGTTGCAATAGCTAAAAATACGAACCCAACCTCACGCAGTGGCGCGCCCCACAAATCTTGATTATAAAGCAAAAAAATAAGCGCCAATATTTGCAGTACTGCTTTTACTTTACCAATATAGGCAACAGCAACTTTGCCGCGCTCGCCTATTTCGGCCATCCACTCCCGTAATGCCGAGATGGTAATTTCACGAGATATAATAACGACCGCCGCAAGAGTAATCCAAATCATGCCCTCTCGTTCAACAATCAGCAGTAGCGCTACAGATACCAACAGTTTATCAGCTACAGGATCAAGAAACGCACCAAAACGAGATTCTTGATTAAACTTACGCGCTAAATACCCATCAACAAGATCTGTTAGACCAGCCAAACCAAAAATAGTTGATGCTGTTAACGGCATATCTAAATAGAAAAATAAGACAATTAATGGAATCGCTATGATGCGTAGAATTGTCAGAAATATAGGGAAATTTAAAGTCACTGTTTTAGTTTCTAATAGTAAATTTATAAACGTTAATCTGCATGCAGACTATCATAAATCTTTTCTGCCAATTGCGCACTAATTCCATTCACTTTGCTTAATTCATCAACACTTGCGCGAGTGACAGCACGTATCCCACCAAATTGTTTTAATATACTTTGGCGACGTTTAGGACCTAGCCCTACAATACCTTCTAATGGTGATGTATTACGCGATTTTTGGCGGCGCTGTCGATGACCCATAATGGCGAAACGGTGTGCCTCATCGCGTATTTGTTGAATCAAATGCAAAGCACTAGAATGCGCAGGCAGCTCAAATTTCTGTTTACCAATCGTTAGAGTATCGTTATTTTGTCGTCTACCCTCCCCTTTAGTAATACCAATTATATCAACACCGCTAATTTGCAAGTCTTTCAAGACTTCTATTGCTTGGGTAACCTGCCCTTTGCCACCATCTATAAATAAAATATCGGGTAACTTTGCCTCGCCGTCTAGCGCTTTTCGAAAACGTCGCTTGAGAACTTGATTCATTGCCGCATAATCATCGCCACCAACAATACCCTCAATATTGTAACGGCGGTACTCTGACTTTATCGCACCTTCCAAGCCAAATACAACACAGGAGGCAACCGTTGCCTCACCCATTGTGTGTGAAATATCAAAGCACTCCATTCGTGCGGGGATATAATCTAAATTCAATTCGGTTTGCAAGGCAATTATGCGCTTCTGAACCCCTGCTTTTGAGGCTAAATGAGTACTTAACGCATGTTGTGCATTGCGTAACGCCATCAACATCCAGCGTGAACGGTCACTTCGTAGTTTGTACGACAGTGATACTTTACGTTCAGCTTTTAAATGAAGCATTTCCAGCAATAACGTTTTATTCTGTGGTTCATGACTGGTTAATACCTCAGCGGGTATTTCCCGTTGCAAATAATACTGAGGGATAAAAGAAGCCAGTATAATGGACTCATCCAATTGCTCCTCTTGAAACTGACGAGGCACTTTGGGGAAGAAGTTTTTATTACCCAAGTTGTTGCCATTTCGAATCGTAATAACTTGCACACTAGCAACATCAGAAGCAAACTGACACGCGATAACATCCACATCACCTTGCCCGCCACTAATGCTTTGTTGTTGCGATATCTGGTGAAGTTTTTCAATTTGATCACGGTAAAGCGCAGCCTCTTCAAACGCAAGTTTCGCCGAAGCATCATCCATCTGCTGAACCAATTCTTCGATGACCTGTTGTGACTTACCCTCTAAGAATTTAACCGTATGACGCACACCTTGGCTATAAGCTTGTTCGGTAACTTCTTGCGTACAAGGCGCAGTACAACGTTGAATCTGAAATTGTAAACAAGGGCGCGACCGATTACTGAAATAACTATTCTCGCATTGGCGAACTTGAAAAAGTTTTTGCAATAAATTTAACGTTTCACGAACGGCCCCTGCGCTCGGATATGGCCCAAAATATTGTCCTTTAGATTTACGCGAGCCACGATGAAAGGTTAGGCGCGGATATTGGTGTTTGGATAGATAAATATAAGGATAACTTTTATCATCACGTAATAAAATATTATACCGCGGGTGATGTTTTTTAATTAAATTGCTTTCCAGCAACAAAGCTTCCGCTTCGGTACCCGTTATCGTAATTTGAACATCACGTATCTGCTTGACCATAGAATAAATTCGGGAGTTAACAAGGTTTGACCGAAAATAACTAGATACGCGGTTTTTTAAATCTTTTGCTTTTCCCACATAAAGGATTTTTTCATCCACCGATATCATACGGTAGACACCGGGTTTATGCGGCACTGTTTTAAGAAAAGTTTTGCTATCGAATGAGTCTTCAGGCATGTTTTATAATTAGAGGCAGAAAGCCCTAGCCTAAAACTTGATTAAAGCAGAGCCCCAAGTGAATCCACCACCAAAAGCTTCTAAGAGTATTGTTTCACCACGTTTGATACGCCCATCTCGCACTGCCACATCTAGTGCCAAAGGCACTGAAGCTGCCGATGTATTACCATGCTCATCAACAGTGACCACCACATGATCCATCGACATTTTTAATTTTTTAGCCGTAGCCTTAATAATTCGGATATTCGCTTGGTGCGGTACAAGCCAATCTACGTCGGTTTTCTCTAAGTTATTATGAGAAAGCGTCTCATCCACAATTCGCCCTAACGTATTGACCGCTTTACGAAAGACTTCATTACCTTTCATTTGCACAAAAGCTTCACCAGTATCTAACAAGGCTTTATTTTTTGATAAGCCACCTTTGCTATTGAGTAAACTTTCATATTGACCATCAGCATGCAAATGAGTTGATAAAATACCCGCTTCTTCGCTAGCCTCTAAAACAACCGCACCTGCACCATCAGCAAATAAAATACAAGTGCCACGATCTGTCCAATCAACAATATTGGATAAAGTCTCAGCACCGACTACTAGCACACATTTGTTAGAGCCACTTTTGATAAACTTATCTGCAATACCTAAAGCATAGACAAAACCCGTACAAACTGCTGAAACATCAAAAGCAGCACAACCGGAATTAATACCTAACCGACCTTGCAATAAACAAGCAGTACTTGGCCAGATTAGGTCGGGGGTGCTAGTAGCAAGAATAATTAAGTCAATGTCTTCGGCGGTTTTTCCTGCCATGTCCATTGCACGCTTCGCCGCTATTTCAGCAAGGTCACAAGTGGTTTGACCTTCTTCTGCAATATGACGTTTTTTGATGCCTGTACGCTCTACAATCCATTCATCCGATGTATCAACCATTTTTTCAAGGTCATGATTTGTCAATACCTTTTCAGGTAAATAACTGCCTGTACCTGTAATACGTGAATACATGATAATTCCCTTTATTTATTGCTACTACTGAGAATGGTTAAAGAGAGTACCAATCAAGTCGATTACTTTTTCGCTCACTCAACTGGCGCTAAATTATAATCGACGTGATCAAGGGTTCCTTTAGGAAGCTCTGAATAACCTAGTTGGGTTCTGCGAGTTTACAAGGTATCAAGTCCTAGGCGTATTTTTTGAGAATGGATACGCCCCTGGCATGGCGCTACAACCCTTCACAAAAAATAACAACAACGGAATTGATGCCTTGTAAACTCGCTACTTTTGTTAGCTTGCGCGGCTTAGCCAAGTTTCCAACTTCTTCGTTATTGATTTAAACCATAGAATAACTATGCTTAAAATCAATGCCACGAACTTGAAAACTTGGCGTTGCTAGAACTCAGCTAGGTTGTTCAGAGCTTCCTTTAGCGCTACTAATCAACCAAATGCTTTTGTAAGTGTTTTTCAATTCTACTCGGTACTTTTTCCATCACAGCCTTTCTAGCTATGCTGATGGCATTAGCAAAAGCGACACTATCTGCTCCGCCGTGACTTTTAATTACGATGCCCTTTAAGCCTAAAAAGCTTGCGCCATTATAACGACGATGGTCGAAACGACGACTAAATGCCTTTAATACAGGGTATGAAACTAACGCTGCTAGCTTACTGAAAATATTTTTCTTATAGCCACGTTTAAGTTCTTGTGAAAGCATTTTAGCCAAGCCTTCCGTAGTCTTTAACGCAACGTTGCCGACAAAACCATCACACACGATAACATCAACATCACCATGAAAAATATCATCCCCTTCAACAAAGCCAATATAGTTAAACTCACCACCTTGAAGGCGCTCATGTGCAACTTTTACTTGCTCATTACCCTTTATATCTTCTTGGCCAATATTGAGTAAGCCTACCTTAGGTTTAGGCAGTCCATCAATTGCACTTACTAACTCTGAGCCCATTACGGCAAATTGATACAAATGTTCGGAAGACGAATCAATATTTGCACCTAAGTCAAGCATATAAGTATGACCATCCGCAGCAGGAATAGCAGTACAAATCGCAGGTCTATCTATCCCTGGGAGCATTCGTAATACAAAGCGTCCAGTAGCCATTAACGCACCAGTATTACCAGCACTTACTGCGGCATCTGCATCACCTGATTTAACTAAATTAATAGCAACCCGCATCGAAGAATCTTTTTTACCCCTTAAAGCAACAGCAGGGGCTTCATCCATCGTCACTACTTGTGTTGCATGCTTTACTATAAGTCGCTCGTTATTAACTTGTTTGTGCTTTTCAAGTTCAGCGTTTAGTTTTATCTCATCACCCACTAGTATTAATATAGAGTCATTATGTTCTTTTAAAAACATCAATGCAGCCGGCACAACAGCCTCAAAGCCATTATCACCACTCATGCTATCTATTGCGATACGAAATAAAGAATCCATTTAACGTTCGGTCTACCTATGAAGCGTTTGAGAAAGCTATAACTATACTACAAGAACTAAATCTTGCAGAAATCTTACAGAGATAAATATTAAAAATCGCGGGGCATGCCCGCGATTTTTAATATAACTTATCGACAACAATGATGCTTACTCTTCATCATCTTCATCATCCACCTCTACTGGAGAGGCGATAACTTGTCGACCACGATAAAAACCATCGGGTGTCATGTGATGACGTAGATGCGTTTCACCTGACACTGGATCGGTTGATAATGTTGGGTTACTCAATGAATCATGTGAGCGACGCTGACCACGACGTGAGCGCGTTACTTTACTTTTCTGTACTGCCATGGGATTTCTCCATTTTGTAGCACTAGCTAATCTAGGAGCTACTATTTTTAATAATATGAATCTTAATCAAGACAGTTAAATACTGTTAACTATCTAACTTTAAATCTTTTAATACGGCAAAAGGGTTAGCTTTTGCATCACTATTCTGTTCATCTAGATCTTCAGGTAGTAATTCAATCAAATTACGTACTGGCTGACAATCATCATGTGTTACAACAAAAGGCACTGCCAATAACATTTCATCTTCTAAAAAGTCATTAATAAACAGCAGTTGCTCTTCAACCAACCAAGTATCATAACCTTCTTGCAAGCGTTCGGCTTGCTCATCACTACTGACTAAAACCGCCTCAAAACTTATTGCTAATGGTTCTTTTTTTGCCTCTAAACAACGCTGACAAATCATTATTAGCTCAGCATCTATAGTACCTTTAATAACCGGTAGTTTAGTATCCGTTCGTGTAAATTCAAGATGAACATTCACCAAGCTTTGTTTATCATTATCCTCTTTATTAGAAGATTTAAACAGTAACTCACTGACACGTTTAAAGTCACTTAACGGAATACGCCCGTCAAATAACCGACCCTGTTCAACCAAACGAAAAGGATCGACTTCTACAGGTAAACGCTGAATACTACTAACATTCGACATAAGCGCGGGATTATAAGTAGCTAGCGTGCGTGAGTAAAGCCTTTTCGATAGGATTTTAGAACTTATTTCAACCCATCAACACCTTTTAATTTATACAAAAAAGCTTACAATGGGTTTTCAGCAAATTATCAAAACTTACACTTAATGACTAAAACTTCACACAGAAACATTGTGCTCGGTTCCACTTCTCCATTTAGAAAAGAGCTACTTGAACGACTCCAGTTAACTTTTACCACAGACTCACCTAACGTTGATGAAACCCCGCTAACTGATGAGTCTCCTGAAGCTTATGTCAAACGCTTATCTTTAGAAAAAGCAAAAGCGGTTGCTCAACTTCACCCAAATACACTTGTTATAGGCTCTGATCAATGCTCGGTACTTAAAGGTACCATTAGAGGCAAGCCGGGCAACCATGAAAATGCGGTAAAACAATTAACCGAAAGTGCTGGGGAACGCGTAAGCTTTCTTACAGGGCTTTGTCTTTATGATACGACAGATAATAGTTACCAGCTAGATATGATCCCTTATCATGTAGACTTTAGAATGCTAAACAAAAAAGAAATTGAAACATACCTATTAAAAGAAAAGCCTTATTCATGTGCAGGTAGTTTTAAATCAGAAGGTTTAGGTATTACCCTTTTCCAAAAGCTCAGCGGTGATGATCCGACCTCTTTAGTGGGCTTACCCTTAATACGACTCTCTGAAATGCTTCGAGAAAAAGGACTATTACTCCCCTAACCTCCAGCTAGAAAACACGATAATTGCAGTAAGCCTTTGACTCCATAGAAGACTCAATTAGCTTACAGGTAAAATATTTATTTAGTGAGCTACCGTTTATTGCTTAAACGGTTAACTCAATTATTCATAGCCTTTCAAATTCCTATAAAACCAAAGTCATACACTCTTATCCGTATTTCTATCTGGGATTAGGTACTCCATAAAAGTTAATTAACAATTATCAAAGACTTATTCTTGAAAATAGAGTAGCTTCGTATTTCTTTAAACCCAACAGGAATAAGGCCATGTCATATACACTTACAGCAAATCTTAATCAACCAATTGATGATGCAATCGAAACCTTAAAAAGTACTCTAATGACACATAAACTTGGCATTGTCAGTGAAGTAAATGTTCAAGCAACCATTAAAAATAAGCTTAATGAAGATATTGCACCTTACCGAATTTTAGGCGCGTGTAACCCAGGCATGGCAAAAAAGATTATCGAAGCAGCGCCTGAAGCTGGCGCCCTTTTACCTTGTACAATTGTAGCCCGAGAAGAAGATGGTAAAACCATTTTTCACTTTATGGCGCCTGAGCCGGTACTTGGGCTTGAAAACAATGTGGTTGTACAAGAAGTTGCTAAGCTGGCTACCACGCATATTAATGCGGCTATTGATGACCTGAACAAGTTATAGCACTCTCAGAAAATTGATAAACTTACTCATCTACAAAAAAGCCCTAGTATTAACTGGGGGCTTTTTTGTTGTCAACGCTTTCAACATCAATTTTTTTAGATTAAGTGGCCTTTAAAACGGAATATCATCATCAAAGTTATCAAAATTCTGCGGCGCCGCACTTTGAGCCGGAGCTGCTGCTTGCTGTTGTTGCTGAGGTGCTCCTCCACCTTGTTGTGCTTGTTGTTGCTGTTGGGGCGGCGGGCTAAAATCGCTACTGCCACCTGCTTTACCGCCTAACATGGTCATTTCTCTAGCTACAATTTCTGTACTGTAACGATCAGCGCCACTTTGGTCTTGCCATTTATTGGTTCTTAACTGACCTTCAATATAAACCTGTGAGCCTTTACGCAGGTATTCACCAACGATTTCTGCTAGACGATTAAAAAACACTACACGGTGCCATTCAGTTTTTTCTTTTTTCTCACCAGTTGCTTTGTCTTTCCAATTTTCAGTTGTTGCAATACTAATATTGGTCACCGCTCCGCCACTCGGCATGTACTTTACCTCAGGGTCTTGCCCTAGATTACCAATTAGTATTACTTTATTCACGCTTGCCATGTTTCTTTCCTTGATAAATTTTTACTTAGTTTACTGCAACCTTAGCGGTAAATCACGGTTTTAGTTTTTACCTAATAACTGATTTTTTAAACTCGCCTGTGCAGGCCTGTTAGACAACCAAATAATGCCTGCTTAAAGGGCAAACCTTTAATTGTGGTTAATACTTTGTTATTTTTTATGATTTGAGTACCTGTGGCAGGGTTGTAAACCAAATCCATAATGTCGCCCTTATTGATTTTACCACTAAACGCTGCCTTTAAGAGTTGATTAATTTGGGGTTGTATCGGAGCGGTTTTACCACCAGTTGCATTTTTAAAACCTTGATTAAGTGCATGTTTCATTTTAGAAGCACTAGCAAAGCCCGATACTATATTCATGCGAATTGCCATTGGTTCATTCGCAACCATTATTTGTTGTGCGTTGTTGTTCTTTTTTTGCAGATAAAGACCGGCGTGATAAATTGACAGTATAAATTTTGTTCGTGTGCCGACACCGTTTAAAATTAGATTTTTACCCGCCACATTCAAGGTATTGGGAATAGTGTTCAACGCATAGGCACTAAAAGCTCCAAACGACATAACAGCAGCTAGGAACAATGAGGAAAAACGTAAAGAAAAAGTCATTTTATACTCCAATAATTAAAGAACTGGTCTTATTATAGCCTAAATTTACATCGGTATAATGACTGCCCACTTTGTTGATATTTTTTCTCGAATAACGTTAATGGTGTCACTGGCTCAACAGTTTGAACTCTTGGCTCACCATTGGATTTTTCAACTAGATTTTTATCCACCACTATTTTTAATGCCAAACAAAACTCATTCACATATACAGACCAATTTGACCGCAACTCCAGCTCGCCACCCAATGAGAACAGCAAAGGAAAAGCAGCATGGCCGTGCCAACGACGCTTTAAGTGTTTTGATTTGGGGTACGGGTTAGGGTAAAGAATATAATGTTTCTCCAGCTTCCAGCCTTCAGCCACAGCTAACGACCAAAAATCTGCACACTCAGCTTGCACCAGCAGAACATTATTTGGTTTCGACTTGTTATATTCTTTACTAAGCCTCACTGCAGAGCGATCAATACCCACCACCAATGCCTGTGGATTTTGTTGCGCAATAATGCCTGTACTCATTGCAGTACCACAACATGAATCAAAAATCAGCGTATGACCTTTTGCAAGGCTTGTGGCTACCTGTTTTTTTATTGCATCAAACGCATCCTGAGTATGCTGAGCAATGGGCTTTTGAAAGGATGTAGTAAAGTGCTTAACAACTAGCCGTTCAAGGTTCTGATGAACCCCTAACTGGGCATCGGTTATTTTTCGTGATGCTTGAACAGCGCGTTGCTGACTGGCGTTACTTTTAGCGAGCATGAATCTCTTTTAAGAAATCAAGGTTAACATAGTCAAAACCTGCCGCATCACCTTCAATCACTGTAAACGGCTGATTCGGCTCACCGTACTGATCTAACACAATTTCGGCACCACTAAAGTCGTCATCTTTGGTATAGCCATTTATAGTAATGATCGTTTTTAAATCAGCAGCCAAGGATGATTTAACCCCGTTCAATGAATCTTCAAATGCCAGACAGTTCTCTGGTTTAATCTTCATTTGTTGCATCGCCCACGTATAAATATCAGGAGCAGGTTTTTTAGCAGGTACAATATCCCCTGCGGCAATCACTTCAAACCAATTCAACGATTGCTTACCTAGAGTCGCACTTAATAAATAATCAACATTCGCCGGTGTTGTGGTCGTAGAAATTGCTAAACGCAAACCCGCCTCGCGTGCTTCATTGATTAAACGCTCAACACCCGAACGTAAAGGAATCGCACCGGATTGTAATAGTTCCAAATAAAAGTGAGTTTTACGCTGATGTAAACGTGCCGCAAAGTCGCTAATATCTTCGTCCAGCTCAAAGCCTTCGAGAAATTTTTCTACATACAAACGGATGCGCTCTTTACCACCAGTCACTTGTAGTAACTCACCATATAATTCAACCGTCCAATCCCAATCAAGACCTGCTTCTTCAAAGGCTTGATTAAACGCCACCCGGTGACCATCTCTTTCGGTATCTGCCAACGTTCCATCGACATCAAAAATTAGTGCTTCTAACTGGCTCATAATGACTCTTTTAATAATTAAAATATAAAGCAGTATAACAATAATTATAATAAATAAAGAAGTATCATTAGACCAAATCCACACCTAGAAAAGCGATATAAAATGCAATATTTGGTTTCATATTTTTAGTTTGCACATTGTATTCAAACATCTTAGCTTCACCCGTAGGTCAAGAATCTCTGAATAACCTGGCTGAATTATGGCAACGCCAAGTTTTCAAGTTCGAGGCATTGATTATAAATATAGTCATTCTGCATCCACGAAGGTATCCATTCTCAAAAAATACACCTAGGACTTTGATGCCTTGTAAACTCGCAGAATCCAACTAGGTTGTTCAGATATTTCTTAAGTGGTTTTTTGGGGCCTACTGTGGAGTCAAAGACTTGTGTTATATCCAGTTTCTAAGTGTGAACTTTAGATTAACTATAGAAAAGACACAGTGAACACGAAAAACAAAATTAACGATACACTTCCGTGGAAAACCTATCAGAAGCGCATAATAAATATTGAGAAACAGCTATAAAAACTATCTTATTTCAATTTACTGCGGCATTTAAGTAAATACCTCTTCACTGATGTTTGAGTAGTCAGATTAGCTGCAACTTTATAAGCATCTATAGCCTCATCAACCCTCTGTAACTTTGCTAATAACGTTGCGCGTGCCACCCATGCGGGCTGATAACCATTTTGAGCCTTAGTTTCTATTTGCTCAAGACAGGCAAGCCCTGTTTCTGCACCAAACACTTCACCCATTACGCTTGCTCGGGCAACTGCGCCGCCTATGGTGGGAGCTATTTTCTGTAAGCCTTCATAAAGCTGAGCTAATGCAAACCAATCGGTTGTGCCAGTACGCCAGCGGTTACAATGCA
>Ga0256840_1000918_pt1 | contig 29001 bp, 34 predicted proteins | sample 355202metaG_FD_185969 | JGI IMG/M metagenome (GOLD analysis project Ga0256840, IMG submission 185969) | Hydrothermal vent microbial communities from Mid Atlantic Ridge, Atlantic Ocean - 355-202 | ecosystem: Environmental > Aquatic > Marine > Hydrothermal vents | place: Atlantic Ocean: Mid... | reverse complement strand
CTTGCCAATATGCTTATGGGTTCTGGTACTTCTTTGTATACTAAACCTAAACCATCTTCTTCTGCGAGTTATGGTGCAAGGATGATCAAACAGCTCTATGGAAAAGAGTTTAATACTTTTTCACCTAGACAAAAAAAGTTTATACGTCGTAACCTTAGCACCATTCACAAAATTACCCAACGCACCCTTACACGAAACGGCTATCCAGATGTAGCAGCACGTACTAAACAACAAGGAACCAATGTTGTCTCTTTCTACTTACACCCAAATGGTGATATATCAGGTCTTAGACTCAAAAGACCCATAGGCTACGACTCCTTAGATAAAAACACATTAAAGGTCATACGCATAGCTTACAAAAACTACCCCTTACCTAACAAAAAGACCAAAATCATCTTTTATGTAAACTATAGAATATACTAAGGTAATGTTTTAAATAACTTATTGACAACCTCAACAGTACCTTGCACTAGTAGAGGGTTTTTCCTCACATCTAACCATTTTATGAGCTCTTTCATTTCATCTTCATGCATGACTGTACACCCTGCAGTAGGCACAGACTTAATATGTATAAAGATACAAGACCCAGCACCCTTTACAGCTCCTGCTTCATCTATATGGTTATGGTTGACCACTATGCCGTACTTATAATAGTCTTTAGCGAAACGCATATGCTCAAAGCTTCTATAGTCTACCTTTTCTTTACTAGAGTCTACTATCTTATTATAAAGTTTTGAGTTTACATCATCTACACAGTGGTCTGTAGATTTATACACTTCATAAGGGTAATCCACAACAAAAGGGTTATAACCAAAGGCTTGCTTCAAGGAAAAGATACCTGCTGGTGCTTTACCATCCCCCTCTTTTTTGATGTACTTAGCATTGATGGGTATGCTATGAAGTCCTATACCCCACCCTAGTCCATTAAGTCCTAGTTTGATGTCTATGGATTTTCCTACTTTCTTCCAAGCATCTGTTTTTTCGTAGCGTTGTAGCGTACCGTTGGGGGTAGCCCAGTTTTTGCTGCTGACTACTATGAGTTGTTTGGTGTTGGGTATTTGGGCTTGTAGTGTGATAAAAGCTATGCTAAGGCTCAGGAGTATTCTTTTCATTTTCGTATCCTAATCGTTGTGTAGGGCTTACAGGGTTATGAATGTATAAAAATGCTGCTAGCACACTAAGATACATTCCATACTAGATATTAGATTATCTCTAAAAATTCTTGCTTTATACTGCTAACATCTACAACTCTTTCAAACTCATCCATACGCATACTGGTAATCATATCTGTACGTGCAGCTAAATCTTCCATAAATTTTTCTTGTTGTGCTCTACTTTCCCATTTTAATATACATAAAATCGTCCCATCTTCTTTGACTACAGAATCACGGTATATAAATCCATCTTCACCTTCTAAATCCCCGCTAATTTGTTTTGACAATGTTTTCCAGCTGTCCAGCATGTTTCCTGGGTTTAACTTTAATGTTGCTATGACTATGATTTGGCTCATGATATTCCCTTTTTTTCGGATTATATCACATATAAGATGTCCAATACCCTTAGAGCAATAAATTATTACTACATCAAACATTTTTTCTAATAGAAAACGTAAAATTTAAATAAGTATATAGTATTGAATCTCCCTATGCTATAATCTAATCAAAACTACAAGGTCACCCATGGAATACGGAATACTCTCAGTCGCCATCCCCATACTCACAATCATTTTAGCCATACTCACCAAAGATGTCATAGTCTCTTTAATGGGTGGTATCTTTGCAGGTTTTTTAGTCTTAAATGGTTATGACCCAGCCCTTGCTTTTGTCGCACTATTTGATGGTGTCATCGCTCTTTTTGCTGAAGGGTGGATAGTTAAGACGCTCTTGTTTATTCTTATCATTGGGGCTATTATCAACATACTTTCTGTCTCTGGTGCGGTGGCTAGTTTTGTGGCCTACCTAAGCCAAAAAGCAAAGCGTATAGACTCTCCTAAAGGAGCTATGTTACTAGCCTACATCATAGGTATACTCATTTTCATCGAGTCTAGTATCACCGCACTTGTAGCTGGTACTGTAGCCAAACCCCTCTTTGACAAAAATGGCGTAAGCAGAGAAAAACTAGCCTACATATGTGACTCTAGCTCCTCACCCATTTGTACGCTCATACCCCTTAACGCTTGGGGAGCATTGTTACTGGGTCTCATAGTCACAGCCATAGACTCTAAAGTCATCACAGGAGATGCTCTGAGCCTTCTCATAGCCTCCATACCTTACAACTTTTACTCCATTTTTACCCTTATCATCTTACTGACTGTCATACTTTGGGACTGGAACATAGGGCCTATGAAAGAGGCTAAGGCAGTACCCTATGTACCCTCACCTATACATGCAGAAGCAAAACCCACACCCTACCCGATGGTCATCTCTTTACTTGTGATGATACTTTCTGTCCCTCTAGGCTTATACCTTACAGGTGATGGCGACATCTTTAAAGGGTCTGGTTCTACCTCTGTGTACTATGCAGTCATCGTGACACTCTTTTTTATGTACCTCTACTTTGTGCCTACTAAGATGCTAAAACACAAAACATTTTTTAAAGGTATGTACGATGGTATGGATCATATGCTACCTGTGACCATCATCATGGTTTTTGCATTACTCATAGGTAAAGTCATAGGTGACCTTGGTACAGCCAAATACCTAGCCAACCTTTTAGATGGAAACATCAGCCCCCTAGTGGTGCCTCTGCTCATCTTTTGGGTGGCGAGTATCACCGCATTTTCTACAGGAACAAGCTGGGGAACATTTAGCATCATGATGCCCATAGGTTTAGCCCTTGCAGGCACGCTTAACCTAGACATACCTCTAGTCATAGCTGCTGTCATATCTGGAGGGATATTTGGCGACCATGCTTCTCCCATAAGTGATACTACTATCATAAGCTCCATGGCAGCAGACTGTGACCACATAAGCCATGTACATACACAGTTACCGTATGCTTTACTTGGGGCTGGGCTTGCTAGTGTTGGGTTTTTGGGGTTTGGCTATGTGACGCTTTGACATTTTTTGACATTTTTTAATTACAATACTTCAAATTAACTTTCTTAACTTTAGGAGCCAACAATGTATTTTTTCTCATCTTTTTTTAAAAAAACAAACACATCTACTATAAACATGAATAAAAAGGAAATACCTAAAATGTATACTACTGAAGAAATAGGGACACATTTTAATATTTCTAAAAAAACAGTAGAAGAGATACTGCTTAAACTTGCATGGATAAATGAAGATAAAACACCTACAGAAGATGGTATACGCTATGGTGCTCAACTTAAAGATGACAACACACTTTTATGGCAAGAGTCTATCATGAAAAATGAAATATTTATCACGGAAATAAATAGCAAAATAAACACACTCATTTTTGCACTTTCTCAAAATTTTGCTAAACATAAAAATACTTCTAGTGAGTATGCTTATATAGCTTAACATTCTACCTATTTCCTAGAATATTTTTATTCATTTGTATATCTATGCTAAAATACAAAAAATAGACATAGAGGAAAACAACGTATGAAACTTCTGCAATACTTTTTTGGTATTATCATTGCACAAATAGCCATCTTTTCTTTGGTGATACTTAACTCTGGTTCACTCACAGGTGAGAGCTTACTACGTATTGGTATTCCCGCACTTTTCATCGCTCTTGTCATTGCTTTTTGGTTTTCATCTATTGCTACACATCATAGTAAAGATGCACTCAATAAAGTCAAAGATGAGTTTAGCTCTGAAAAAGAAAAAATACATGCAAATGCCCAACGTGCAAAAGACCGCGTACGCAAAGATGCCCAAAAAGAGATACGTAATGAGATTACAAAAGCCCATGCAAAAGCAAACTTCAAAGTGGGTGCTTCTTTTGCAGGTGTGCTAGGGGTAGGAGCCCTCTTTGTTATGGCCCAGATGATGACTGCAGGACTGTTGCTTATCTCTACCGCATCAGGTGCTATGGGTGGGTACTACCTTAGAGGGAAGAAAGCAAGAGCAAAAGAACTTGCAAACATAGAAGTCAAAGCCATAGAATCCAAACCAAATAAAGCCAAAAAAACCAAAAAATTAGAAATAATAGATGTCTAAAAAAACCCTATACATTGCCCGTCATGCCAACTCAGACTGGAAAGATGCCATTTCAGACTATAAACGTCCTCTTAATCTTAGAGGGAAAAGAGATGCTCCTCTTATGGCAAATATACTTAAAGCCAAAGGCATTAGCCCTGAGCTCATACTCTCTTCTCCTTCTAACCGTGCAAAAGAAACAGCTACTGCCTACCATGAAATATTAGGTGGTGAACTTCGTTTTGATTTACGTATTTATGAAGCTTCTGATTTAAACCTATATTACATTATGGAAGAGAGTTTTCAAGAAGTAGATAACCTCATGATAGTAGGACATAACCCAGGACTTACAGGACTAAATGACATACTCTCAGACACATCCATTTATAATTTAGTCACTGCCGCAGTCGTTGCCATAGAATTTGAAGATGAAGTGGCTACACATAAAGGGAAACAGCTCTTTTTTGAATACCCTAAAAAGTATATACAGGAGGATGGTCTTTGAAACTCCTCGTCTCTGCCTTAGAACCCTCTTCTAACCTTCACTTAAAAGAAGTACTTAAACATACGCAAAATATAGAACTTTTAGGTATCTTTGATGAAAATATGACCCAAAATATGATTCATGGTACGCCACTTTATGATATATCTGAAATGGCTATTATGGGTGTGGTAGATGCCATAAAAAAATTACCTTGGTTCTTTAAAGTTGCAGATGAAATGGTAAAACTTGCCAAAGATGCAGACAAAATACTGCTTATGGACAGCTCAGGCTTTAACTTACCTCTAGCAAAAAAATTAAAAGAGAAGTACCCAGACAAAGAAATACTCTATTATATACTCCCACAGATATGGGCAAGTCGCCCTAAACGTGCCATAAAACTAGAAAAATACTGTGATACACTTCTAGGTATACTCCCCTTTGAAGTAGACTATTACACTCAAGGTAAAGCACAGTATGTAGGACATCCCTTACTAGATGAAATAGATGTACATCGTGTTGAAGCAGAAACCAAAAATGTCATCACTTTTATGCCAGGGTCACGTAAGTCTGAAATTACACGTCTCATGCCCATCTTTTTAGCACTTAGACGTAAACTAGGTAATAACATACACCCCATACTCGTCATCCCTCCATCATTTTCTAGAAATAAGATAGCCCATTTATATAAAGGAAACAGAGAATTTGAAATAGTACGTAACACGCATGAGGCACTTAAACGTTCAGAGTTTGCATTTATCTGCTCTGGAACTGCCACGTTAGAAGCTGCGCTTATAGGCACACCTTTTACCCTAGCCTATATTGCCAAGAAGATAGACTTTTTTATAGGTACGAAGCTACTAGGCATCACACAAGTGGGACTTGCAAACATCATACTCACTAAATCAAATGGAACAACTCTACACAAAGAAATACTCCAAGAAGAAGTCACTGTTGACAATTTACTAGCAGAGTACTACAATACAAACCAAGAAGCCTTTAAAGCAAGCTTTCTCAAGAAGGCAAAAGAATTAAAAACATATTTAGGGCATGGAAGCTCTCAAAACGTTGCAAATATAATAATGGAATAAAAATGTTAGTACACATCTGCTGTTCTGTAGACAGCCACTACTTTTTACAAAAACTTAGCGAAGAATACCCCAAAGAGAAACTCACAGGATTTTTTTACGACCCAAACATACACCCATACTCTGAGTACTATTTACGACTATTAGATGTCAAACGAAGCTGTAAGATGCTTGGCATTGACCTCATAGAGGGTGAATATGATGTAGAAAAATGGCTCTCTCTGGTAAAAGGATTTGAAGATGAGCCTGAAAAAGGTGAACGTTGTGGCATATGCTTTGACAGACGTTTTGAGGTCTCTGCACAAAAAGCCCAAGAGTTAGGAGAGTCTAGCTATACCTCTACCTTACTAACCAGTCCTAAGAAATCACTTGAACAGCTCAAAATGGCAGGGGATGCTCTAGGTAAAACATTTAATGTCTCTTTTTTAGCCCCAGATTATAGAAAAAATTCTGGCACACAAGAACAAAATATTATGGCAAAAGAAGATGCACTCTACCGTCAAGATTACTGTGGCTGCCTTTATGCTCTAAACATTCAACGCGACCAGCAACAAAAAATAGCTGATGAGCTCTTTCTTCCCCTCTCAAAACAAGTACAACCAGAATCCATAGAAGAACGTATAGCCATGTATGAGGAACGTTGGACTTTAGAAGAAGCAAATACACCTCACAAGATCATCAAACAACGGTTTTTAAACTGGCGTTTAACATTTGGATGGCTCAAGGTACGTAAACAGATTGTTCCATCACATTTTTTACCTTACTCTACACTCAAAGGTGAATATAGCCGTGGTAAAATAGAATACGCCATTGGTCAAGTCCATCATATGAACCGTGATGAGGTTCGTTTTATTACTTTAGATTACTACAATATTGTGGCAAACAGCCAATATAAAAATGTCACTGAACTCATCTTTAACCCTCCTACATTTGAAAAAGAAATAGCTATAAGAGCAGCACTAGGCATCACACCTTATGACCTTTCTTTAGTTCTCATCGTAGATGAAATACCTGATAAAAAAATAGAAATTCGCTGTCAAAGTAGAACCTACAGTGACGTGAAAGAAGTACTGGTAAATCTTTAGCAATTATTCATCCATTTTTTACTAACTTTTAGATAGAATAAAAACAATTTTTCTAAAAAGGTTGCCTGTGCTTTATAACGTAGTTGAAATTCAAGAAATACTCCCTCATAGATTTCCATTTTTACTGGTAGATAGGATTACTGCTCTAGAAAAAGGTATCTCTATTGAAGCCTATAAAAATGTCTCTATCTCTGAACCTGTCTTTCAAGGGCACTTTCCAGACCATCCTATTTACCCTGGTGTGATGATTATAGAAGGTATGGCTCAGGCTGGTGGTGTTTTGGCATTTAAAAGTATGGATGGCGTCTCCCAAGAAGAAATTGCCAATAAGGTAGTTTACTTTATGAGTATTGACAAAGCTAAATTTAGAGCACCCGTAACACCTGGAGATCAACTAGTCTATAAAATAAATGTCATGAAGAACAAAGGTGCTGTGTGGCAACTTGAAGCAAAAGCTTATGTAGATGACAAAGTAGTAGCACAAGCTGAACTTAAAGCTATGATAGTGGACAAATAGGTTTTAATGTCTAACATACACCCTACAGCCATCATAGAAAAAGGTGCCAATTTAGGCAACAATATTACTATTGGCCCTTTTACTTATATTGGTGCAAATGTTATACTTGGTGATGAAACAACAGTAGCAGCACATACAGTGATAGAAGGCAAAACGACTATTGGTAAAAACAACCGTATTTTTTCTCATGCTGCTATTGGCACCATCCCTCAAGATTTAAAGTTTGACGGGGAAGATGTAGAACTTATTATTGGAGATAACAATACCATTAGAGAATTTACCCTTTTTAACCCAGGCACAAAAGGTGGAGGTTCTATGACTAAAATAGGAAATGGAAACCTTTTTATGGCTTATGTACACCTTGGACATGATGTCATCATAGGGGACAACTGTATCTTGGCTAACGGTGCAACATTGGCTGGACATGTAGAACTTGGTAACCATGTGGTTGTTGGTGGTCTCACGCCCATACATCAGTTTGTACACATTGGTGATTTTGCCATGATAGGTGGGGCTTCTGCTTTAGCACAAGATGTGCCTCCCTATTGTCTAGCTGAGGGGAACCGTGCAAACTTAAGAGGTCTTAACCTTACAGGATTAAGAAGATCAATGCAAAGAGAAGATATTAATAGCTTAAAATCAGCCTATAAAGAACTTTTTGAAGAAGGCAAACCTTTACAAGAAGTAGCCCAAGTACTCTTTGAAAACAGCACATCAGAAGAGGTAAAAAACCTTTGTAAGTTTATCAAAACTTCCAAAAGAGGTATACCTTTTAACAGAATAAAAAATGAGGATAAAAAATGACAACCAAAGAATGTAGTTTTTGTGAAGCAAAAGAGAGTGATGCAAACCCACTTATAGCTGGTGAAAATGCTTATATTTGTTCAAACTGTGTAATCTCTGCGTATAAAATTTTATATGGAGATGAAGAACAAGAAGTATCTTCCACGCATACAGAATCACAAGTTCTTTACTCACCTAAAGAGATCAATGAATTACTCAATGAATATGTTATTGGACAAGAGAAAGCAAAAAAAACCCTCTCTGTTGCAGTTTATAACCATTATAAACGTATTTTTAAAGACAATGCGGAAGATGAAACACAAATTTCGAAATCAAATGTATTGCTTATAGGCCCTACAGGTTCAGGAAAAACACTCTTAGCACAAACCATTGCACGGTTTCTAAATGTACCTATTGCCATTGCGGATGCTACAAACCTTACTGAAGCTGGGTATGTAGGAGAAGATGTAGAAAACATACTCACTAAACTACTCATGGCAGCCGATGGTGACCCTAAACGTGCAGAGCAAGGTATTGTCTTCATAGATGAAGTGGACAAAATAGCACGTATGGGTGAAAACCGCTCTATTACGCGTGATGTATCTGGTGAAGGTGTACAGCAAGCACTTCTTAAACTTATAGAAGGTTCTATAGTAAATATTCCACCAAAAGGTGGACGTAAACATCCTAACCAAGACTTTATACAGATAGATACAGCAAATATATTGTTTATATGTGGGGGAGCATTTGATGGTCTCAATGATATTTTAAAGAAAAGACTAGGTGCAAACACACTTGGCTTTGGGCAAGAAAAACGTTCGAAAAAAGATGAAGAAAATCTTTTACATATGGTAGAAGCAGATGATTTGGTCTCATATGGACTCATACCTGAACTTATTGGGCGTTTACATGTACTAGCAACATTAGGTGAAATATCTAAAGAAGATATGGTTCGTATCTTGGTTGAACCTAAAAATTCACTTTTAAAACAGTACCAAAAACTTTTTGAGATAGATAATGTCAAACTTAGTTTTGAAGATGAAGCCTTAGCAAACATCGCACAAAAAGCTATAGATAGAAAAACTGGAGCACGGGGATTACGTTCTATTTTAGAAGAGATACTACTAGACATCATGTATGAACTTCCAGAACTCTCTGGATATGAAGTAGTCATTACCAATGAAGTGGTTGAATCAGGGGAAGAAGCACTTTATATTAAAAATAAAAAAACAGCATAATTAGAAAAGTAAAAAAAGGAAAAAGAATGTTTAAAAGATTATTGGGAATGTTTTCTAACGATTTAGCTATTGACTTGGGGACTGCAAATACACTGGTACTTGTAAAAGGTCAAGGTATTTGTATCAATGAGCCTTCTGTTGTTGCCATACAATATGATAAACATGGTCAACAACGTATTTTAGCAGTAGGTCAAGAAGCTAAAAACATGGTAGGAAAGACACCTGGCAATATTAAAGCTATTCGTCCTATGAAAGATGGTGTTATTGCCGACTTTGAAGTCACCGAAATGATGATTCGTTATTTTATAGAAAAAGCACACAAGAGAAAAGGATTCTTCTCTCCACGTATTATTATCTGTGTACCTTATGGTCTAACACAGGTAGAAAGGCGTGCAGTAAAAGATTCTGCTGAAAATGCAGGAGCTAGATATGTGTATCTTATAGAAGAACCTATGGCTGCTGCTATTGGTGCGGGACTTCCTGTCAAGGATCCAAATGGAAACTTAGTAGTAGATATTGGTGGAGGAACCACAGAAATTGGTGTAACATCACTTGGTGGTTTAGTACAAAGTAAATCTATACGTATAGCTGGTGACAGCATTGATCAAGCGATTGTTGACTATATCAAAAAGAATTTTAATTTACTTATTGGTGACCGTATTGCTGAAGAGTTAAAAATTGAAATAGGTACAGCCATTGCCTTAGAAGAAGAACTGACAACAACGGTACGTGGACGTGACCAAATTGAAGGAAGTTTAACATCTATGGAGATTACTTCTGAACATATTAGAACAGCGATGCAAGATTCTTTAGAAGGGATTGTGAATGCCTTAGAAGATGTACTTGAACAAATACCCCCTGAATTGGCTGGAGATATCGTTGAAAATGGTATTGTACTTACGGGTGGTGGTGCACTTATAAGAGGTTTAGACAAATATATTTCTGATATTGTGAAACTTCCAGTCTATATTGCAGAAGAACCTCTTTTAGCTGTTGCTAAAGGTACTGGTATCGCACTTGATGAGTTAGATGTACTTCAGCAAACGGCTTATGAAGACTAGACTCATTAGTATTGTCATACTGTTACTTATCATAACAGTACTTATCACAAGAAATGATGAACGGATTAATGATGCCCTACTTGGCATTATTAATCCAATAAAACAGAACTATACTGATTTTACGCAAAACCTCAAAAACAAAGGGCAAAGTTATCTTTTTCAACAAGAGTCCATTGAAAGACTCTCCCATGAAAATCGCGTTCTACGTAAACGCTTACTAGAACAAACACATTATATTCAACAAGTAAAAAACATTTATACCGTACTTCCGAAATTGAGTAAACAACCTATAAAAAATATCTCCATTACAGAAACTATTTCTTATGTAAAACTCAATAGTTTTTCACAAATCATTTTAACAAAACCTTTAGGACTCCAAAAAGACAAGCTCTATGGACTCTTGCAAAATAAAGTAGTCGCAGGCATAGCACAAATACGTAATAATCAACTCTATGGTTATTTAACTTCAGATACACAGTGTCGTTTTTCCGTTTTTATAGGTGATGAAAAGGCACCAGGCATTGCCATAGGGAAAAAGTCCAATTCTATGACTGTAACTTTTATACCTAAATGGCATAAAATAAAAGTAGGAGATAAAGTTAAAACAAGTGGGCTAGACAATATATTTTTTACAGATATTCCAGTCGGGATAGTAACAAAAATAGAAATGCAAAGCTCCTTTAAAATCGCCCATATACGTACTTACAGCGATACCTATCATCCTAAAACATTTTTCCTTATCAATGACGCAAATGCAACACTCACAGAAAATTTTGATAGTAATGCCACATACTTAGCACCTTTTAGAATTATTCAAGTACAAAATGAAAGAAAATCTATAGAAGAAAACCTTACAAAAGTACAAAATACAGAACAGAACACTAGTGTACCTTCGGTTTCAAGTATTCCATCACGTATTGATCAAACCCAAGAAGAAACCATTGACCCAGTTATTCCAGATGAACAACCTACAGTAACAAAACCTAAGAAAAAGAAAAAAGTTAGAAAAAAGAAAAAATCTAAGAAAAAGAAAAAACCTCAAACAAGTACTTTAGACTTTTTTTAAAAGTAAACTTTAAAACCTAAAAAAAGTCCTTGTCTTAAGGGCTTTTTTGGTCTTTTTTGTTTATAATATCAAACTAAAAATCAAGGGTATCTCTCTATGCCAAAACGTACTGACATCAACACTATTTTACTTATCGGTTCTGGTCCTATTGTCATTGGGCAAGCGTGTGAATTTGACTATTCTGGTACACAGTCAGCTAAAACGCTTAAAGAACTAGGCTATAAAGTAATACTTATAAACTCTAACCCAGCCACCATTATGACAGACCCAGAATTTGCTGATAGAACATACATTGAACCCATTACCCCTGAAATCATCTCTAAAATAATCAAACAAGAAAATGTTGATGCCATTTTACCAACTATGGGTGGACAAACTGCACTGAACGTAGCTATGGATATGTATGAAGCAGGGTTACTCAAAGATATTGAATTTTTAGGTGCGAATCCTGCTGCAATTAAAAAAGGTGAAGACCGCCAAGAGTTTAAAGAAGCAATGCTTAAAATTGGTATGGATTTACCTATTTCGCAATATGCCTACAATATGGAAGAAGCACTTGATGCAGCTCAGAACATAGGCTTCCCTCTTATTATACGTGCCTCATTTACCATGGCAGGCGGTGGGTCTGGGGTAGCTTATAATATGGATGAATACAAAGACATTGTACGTGGTGGACTTGAAGCCTCTCCTATCAATGAAATACTCATAGAAGAATCACTTCTAGGTTGGAAAGAGTACGAGATGGAAGTCATTCGTGACAAGGCTGACAACTGTATCATCATCTGTTCTATTGAAAACTTTGACCCTATGGGTGTACATACAGGTGATTCTATTACCATAGCCCCTGCTCTCACACTGACAGATAAAGAGTACCAAAATATGAGAAATGCCTCTTTCAAAATATTACGTGAGGTAGGTGTGGATACAGGTGGTTCAAACGTACAGTTTTCTATTAATCCAGATACAGGACGAATGATAGTTATAGAGATGAATCCAAGAGTGAGTCGCTCATCTGCACTTGCATCTAAAGCGACGGGATACCCTATAGCAAAAGTGGCTACCCTCTTAGCTGTTGGCTTTACACTTGATGAAGTAAGTAATGACATTACAGGTACACCTGCTTCGTTCGAGCCAGTTATTGACTACATTGTGACAAAACTACCTAGATTTACTTTCGAGAAATTCCCACTAGCGAATTCCACACTGACTACCGCGATGAAGTCTGTAGGTGAAGCCATGGCCATTGGGCGTACATTTAAAGAATCATTTCAAAAAGCCTTATGTTCACTAGAGACTGGACTCATAGGATTTAACCCTATCAAATGTGACGGAGAAGAACTCGTCCGTGAAATACGCCGTCCAAATGAGAATCGTATGCTTTATGTCTTTGAAGGCTTACGGCGGGGCATGAGTGTAGATGCTATATTTGATTTATGTAAAATAGACAGATGGTTTTTGTATCAACTTGAAGAACTTTCCCTTCGTGAAAAAGAGATAGACATTACCCTACTTTCAGATGCCACAAGGTTACGTCAAGTCAAATCTGAAGGTTTCTCTGACCCCATGATTGCTGAAATCATTAACAAAAAAGAAGGACTTACTCTTTCTGAAAATGATATTTATAATGCTAGGGAAAAAATGGATGTTGTGTTAGAATATAACGAAGTTGACACTTGTGCCGCAGAATTTAAAGCCCTCACACCTTATCTTTATTCTAGTACAAATATTACTAAACTTCCAAAAAAAGATATAACCAAATCTAAAGATAAAAAGGTTTTAGTCATAGGTGGTGGGCCCAACCGCATAGGTCAAGGCATAGAGTTTGACTACTGTTGTGTACATGCTGCTTTTGCACTAAAAGACATGGGGATTAAGTCTATTATGTATAACTGTAACCCAGAAACAGTCTCAACAGATTATGATACCTCCGATATACTTTACTTTGAACCTATAGACTTTGAGCATGTAAGAAATGTCATTGAACTTGAAAAACCTGATGGTGTCATAGTACATTTTGGGGGACAAACTCCACTTAAGTTAGCTAAAAATCTTACCGCCATTGGGGCAAAGATATCAGGCACTACGGCAAAAGTCATTGATCTTGCTGAAGACAGAGAGCTCTTCTCTGCATTTATTGATGACTTGGGACTTAAACAACCTGAAAATGGTACTGTTTTTGAAAAAGAAAAAGCTATCATCATCGCTAATCGTATAGGCTATCCTGTACTAGTACGTCCCTCTTTTGTACTTGGTGGACGTGGTATGAAAACAGTTTACTCAGATGATGAACTAAAAAAATACATGGATGAAGCAGTCTCAGTTTCTCATGATGCACCTGTTCTCATAGATAAGTTCTTAGACAATGCTATAGAACTTGACGTTGATGCTATTTGTGATGGTAAAGATGTCTACATAGGTTCAGTCATGCAACACATTGAAGAAGCAGGTATACACTCTGGTGACTCTGCATGTTCTTTACCCCCTGTCAGTATCTCTGAAGCATTACAAAAAGAGATTAAAAAACAAACTGCCTCCATTGCACTTGGGCTTGGTGTGGTTGGACTTATGAACATCCAATATGCCATCCACAAAGGTGATATTTATCTTATAGAAGTAAACCCTAGAGCATCAAGAACTGTGCCATTTGTTTCAAAAGCAACGGGTGTACCTTTAGCTAAAGTTGCCACAAGAGTGATGATACAAGGTAATTTGAAAGAAGCTTTAAAATTTTATGATACCTTTAAAGTTGTGAACTTTAACAAAAAGATCATGGAACCCACACTAAAGAACCATGTAGCTGTAAAAGAAGCAGTATTTCCATTTAACAAATTACCTGGTTCAGATCTTATACTAGGACCCGAGATGAAATCTACAGGTGAAGTTATGGGAATATCTGAAAGTTTTGGTATGTCTTTTGCTAAGTCTCAGTTTGCTTCTAAAAACATTATCCCACTAGAAGGTAAAGTTTTTCTTTCTGTGACTAAAACAGATAGGCCCAATGCAGCAGAAATAGGAAAAATGTTTATAGACCTTGGATTTGAACTAGTAGCCACAGCGGGGACACATACAACACTTGAAGATGCAGGCGTCACATCCACAAAAGTACTAAAAATCTCTGAAGGTCGTCCAAATATAGATGATATGATTAAAAATGAGGAAATAGCCATTGCTATCAATACTTCAGACAATGCAGGTAGTAAAACAGATGCACGTACCATTAGACAATCTGTTCTAGCAAATCATGTAGCATATTTTACAACTATAGCTGCAGCACGTGCTACAGCTATGGCGATAAGAGAACTTAAATCTACGAATGGTAAGCTTGAAGCCAAAGCTTTACAAGATTATCTATCATAAGTACTTAAGTATGAAATATGCTTAAAAATAAAGTCTTTCTGACACAAACCGATACAACTATCGGTTTTGTTTCCCAAAATACAGACAAACTCACAAGCATAAAACAACGTCCTTCTCATAAGCACTATATAAGAGCTGTGAATTCCCTGGAAACACTCAAGACTTTTACCCGTGTTCCTCGCCAACATAAAAACAGAGTAAGACGAGCAAAAAAAACCACTTTTATCATGCCTAATTCTTATTCCTACAGGGTTATATATGACAAACATCATCTACTACTACTCAATCGACTAAAATGGGCTTATACAACTTCTGCCAACTTAAGTGGAAAAGCGTATGATGAACACTTCGCTAGATCTGTAGCAGATATAATTATAGAGCCGCTAAATCTAAAGAATAAAGCTTCTAAAATTTATAAATTAGGTCTAACTGGACTACAAAGGATACGTTAATGTCACTCATCTATGAAAATAAAACCATTAAACTAGAAATAGAAGATGCTGAGATACCTTGGCTTAAGTTATTTACTAAACATCCCTATAAAGAGATGAGTGATATACCAAAAGGTATGAGAGATGAAATGTATGCTCTACTCAATGTCATAGAAAAAGAGATGATATCTTATTATAAACCAACAAAAATAAATATCGCCTCATTTGGAAACTATATGCCTCATGTGCATTGGCATATTATGGCACGTTTTGAAGAAGATAGTTTCTTCCCTGAACCTATGTGGGGAAAGAAACAAAGAAAATCTTCTTTAAGTCTTCCTTCTTTGGAAATATTTTGTACAAACCTTATAGGAAAAATAAATGGAAAATGAAGAACTCTTAGCCTTATATCTTGAAAAATTACGCCTCTATACTCTAGAAAAATTAGAATCCAAAGAAATCACACTTAAAAAAATCACAGTTTTAGAAGCATTAAAAGAATCTTTGGTATTTATCGAAGGGGAAATGACTGGATATTGATGCATAAAATACCTAAACCTATAAGATTATCTTACAGGTCTACTTCTACTTCGTGTGCCAGAACTTTGTTGTGCTCTACTCGTTGCACGTGAACCACCCATATAACTACGACCAGAGTTATTGTATGTATCACGAGATCGTATGGTTCGTGTATTTTGTGTACCTATATAACTACGTCTAGGTTTGTTATATCTATTATTTGAACGGACATTTTGTCTCACATTATGATTGGATCTTGCTCGTACAGTATTAGTGTCACGTGATTGGTACATTCTACCTCTATTTTCACGTCTTTGTTTTGTCCTATAATTTGAAGAACGTTCATAATAGTGTCTATTTCTATAATATCCATGTACACCATTACGTGCTCTATAACGTCGTCCTTTATAGTATCTGTTTCCATTATTATAATAGTGACCATGTCTAAAACGTCTATTTCCATAATGGTAGAAGCCATTGCTAAAATAGCCCCCATAATAATAAAGTCCATTTAAAAAATAATAAGGTCTATCATAATAATATGGATAAGCATAAGAAAATAAGGAAACATTGACTCTTGGTGAATTATTCGAGTATCCTTGCGTGTATCCATGTTGATTTGGAAATGTCTCGTGATATGGTGCACATCCAGAGAAAAGAAAAGTAGTTGATGCTATCGCAATAATGCCTAAATATTTTGTTTTAACCATTTTAAATCCTTCTATAGTTTAAGTCTATCTTAGAATCAAAACGTGTAAACATTGTGAAGACAGATAGTTACACATCAAAATCTATAAGTTCCTCTCTAAATTCCAGTGCAATTTCCCCTTTGCTTCTACGTGCAATAGTATCTCGGTATATCCATGCAGATTTTATCTCTTCTCTTTTTTCACTTGTAAGTTGTGGTTTTTCATACCTTCGTACATTTTCAAGTTGTCTTTGTGCTTCATAAAGGATTAATGCTGTGGCAACAGAAACATTTAGACTCTGTACCATACCTTGCATAGGTATATAAATAACCTTATCTGCCTGCGATATAACTTCTTTACTTACCCCGTCTTTTTCATTCCCCATCACAATCAGTATAGGTCTTGTATAGTCTGCTTCTCTAAATGAGACTGCTTTTTCTTCCAAATGGCTTACAACTACTTGATACCCTTGTGACTTTTTCTGCTCTAAAAAAGAAATTTTCTCGTTATTTTTTATACGGTAACGATGTGTCCATCTATGGGCACCTTGCGTAATAGTTTTATGAATACGTAAACTTTCATTTGTACTGCTGGTATAGTAAATATTTAATACACCCACCGCATCACACGTGCGGATAATAGCAGAAAGGTTTTGTGAGCTATGTACATTGTCAAGCATGACATGGAGTGTGGGTTGCTTTAGAGAAAGACTTCTATCTATACGTGATAGTCTTTCCTTGGTACTCATATTTTAAATGCCATCTACTCTAAGTAGTTTTGTTTTCCCTACCATAAGGTCAATAGTCATTAATGCCCGTTTAAATACTGACTCTTGTCTATACTCTAAGTTATGCTTTTTACATATTTCTTTTACTATAGGTTGCATTTTCTGGTAATAACTCAGTGGCATATTCGGGAATAAATGATGTTCTATTTGATAATTTAAAAAACCTTGCATAAAATCTATAAAGTCAGTACCTGTATTATAATTTACTGATCCCATAATCTGTCTCAAATAAAATTCACCTTGACTTTTTGATGGCTCAGAAAACATATAAATATCTTCAGCAGAATGGTTAGGTACAATGACTAAAAAAGAATGTATATTCGCAAAAATTTCTGCAATCAAAATAATAATAAAAGCATTCAAGACTGCCTGTACACCAAAAGGTAAGAACAACATAGGAAAAACCATAAACTTAATAATCCCATAAGGAAGATAATATTCCATCCATAATTCTAAGCCATTTTTAGTTCGAGGGTCAAGCTCATAGTCTGTAATAGTGCGTTTATCTTGTTCTTTTAACTTTTTGTTCTCTAAAATTCTAAGTGTATTCGGTGCATAATAGGTAAATTTCCATGTTGCCGTAAAAGCATAAACAATCACATAACGTAACCACATAGGTATTTTAGATTGAATAAGCCATTGTAAATTACGTTCAACTTGATCAGGGTCATCTTCTTCCCCTAAATGATAGTGATGCATAATATTATGTTCATATGCCCATGCATCAGGTTTAATCCAATCTAAAAAATCCACAAAACGTCTAGAACCTTTTGCAAAATATTTTTTAGTATAACGTTCAGGAATATTTGGAACTTTGTCATATCCTCCATGCAATATGGGGTGGACAACATTTGACCATCGTGAAACATTCCCTATACTTATAAGTAATGCAGCCACTAACCCAAAAGTCCAAAAAAGCAAACTTCCTAGACCAAAAAATGCTTCTACCATAGACAAAAACAAAATAATACCATACCCTGAAAATGTAGCTATACGTCCCCAACGTTCCATCTTTAAAAGATGTTGAAAATCTTCTTCACTAACAGGTGGCATAGTCTCTTTAATGGCATCTATATCTTTTTCTAACTGTTCTTTATCTACCTCTTCATAACGTGCATACGTAAAATTACTTTGCATAGCAATAGACTCTTGATCTGTTTCTGGTAACTTACTCATTTGTGCCCCTACCCTAAAATAACTCACATTATATAGTAATCACAATTAATACATAGCCAATTTAGATATAATGATAAAAATTTAAAACAAAGAGTGATGATGTGCGACTTCAATACTTTAAGTGATGAAGAAAAAAAACTTCATCATGAAAAACTTTTACACTGTGCCAATAATTTTGGAGGAAAAAACTTTTTTCTTCACCTCCTAGAAGCCATACGTGAGACAAAGCCTCACCCTTTGGTCTCAGCCGATACATCTTTTCATATTGAACTAGGTTCCATTACTTGGGATAAAGTCATCTTTAATGAGAAACTTCAACTACTCCTTAAAGCCCGTGTCAACGAAAGTAAACAAAATAACCTTCTTCCAGAAGTAGATGCCAAGAATTATAAAAAAATCCTCAATCTACTACGTACGTTAAGACCTATTGTTTTTCATGTTAAGCCAGCCAATAAAGAAGATGGACACGGTTTTTTCTTTCAACCTTTTGATATCATTGATGAAGATACAACCAAACTAAATCCACTCTTTGATGCACTTTTCTTTTGTTCGGTAGATACTGTGAAAAAAGTACTTAACTACACAGCAAAAAACTGAAGTTCTTAAAAAATCGTCAATTTGATATATAATTTGAATATCTAATACATCTACGTTATAATGCATACTATGATGAAACTTTTAGCCAAAGAATATAAGCGTTTTATACTTTATCTTCAAATTATAATTGTACTTATACTTGTTCCTCTTGTTTATAACTTTTTACCCATGAATGCAAAGATAAAAACATTTTATATACATTCATCTAAACCTAAAGACATTCTTACAACACTAAAAAACTATGGTTATAGCGTCACTGCACTAGATAGAATGATGTTATCCCTTCAAACTATACCTCAAATAGGTTGGTATACCGTACCTAAAGAAAATGATGGAAGATTGTCATTTTTTACAAACCTGCACACCATGAAAACGGATGCATTAATGAATATAGTTATTTATGCTGGAGAGACCAAAGAAGAAATAGCCCACAGGCTTGCCAATGATATGAAGTTGAATGAAGAAAAACTTCTTGAACACTATAACACACTTTCTAGATTTAAAGAAGGTGATATATTGGCTGATACATACACACTCGCACGAAAAGCAAATGAAAATGCAACCATGCAATATCTTTTCAATACCTCTTCCAAAGATATGCAACAATTTGAAGACAAAAATATTTCAATCGGACATAAGATAAGAACTATGAAAGAGTTACTCGTCATCGCTTCCATCATTCAAAAAGAGAGTAACTCTATATCAGAAATGCCACTCATCTCAGCAGTCATTCATAACAGGCTCAATAAAAATATGTATTTACAAATGGACGCAACACTAAATTATGGCTCATTTGCCCATACCATAGTGAGTAAACACCGTATCAAAAATGATACCAGTCTATACAATACCTATAAACATAAAGGTTTACCACCTCACCCTTTAAGTTCTGTAACTATAGATGCACTACATGCTACCTTGCATCCAGTAAAAAAAGCATATCTCTTTTTCATGCTTACACCAACAGGAGCACATACTTTTAGCGAAACCTACAAAGGACACTTAGAAAAGATTGCTACATTTAGACAATACCAAGCTGAGCGTAAACGCTTAAATAATAAAGAAAACAATGAGAGTAATAAAAGCAATGAAACTAACGAGACTAATGTAAGTAAAGATACAGATTCTTTTGTATATAAAAGTTTTAAAAAGTTTAAAATTTAAAAAAAGCTAAGACTTTTTTCCATGTAAAAAACTCTTTAAAAACTTCTTTTTTATATTTTTGATTTAGATGTGAATAGGATTCAATAGCTCTAATATGTTTGTCTAATGCTTTTGCGGATTTTTTAATATGTTTCGCTTCAAAATCACTCTTCATCTAAAACCTTTTCTATTTCACTCATCGCATCTTCATTTTTAAGTCTAAATTTAATTTCAATACGTCTTGATGCCTCTTTGTCCTCTATTCCATTATGCTTTATAGCATCCAAATAAGATCTTCCTGAGGCTACAACAAGTGATTTAATATTATGTTTTTTAGAAAACTCTAAAGTTAAAAGATACTCCATAACTGCTAGTGCCCTCTCTTGTGAGAGTTTTAAATTATAAATATATTCTCCATCACTATCTGTATGTCCTTCTATAATAATTTTATCTAAAAAAGGTTTTATCTGTTCATCCGTTACCAATGTACCGATATACTCTTCAAACGCTTTTTTAAGCTCCACTTTAGCACCATCTTTCAAAGTAGCCTTACCTACTTCAAATAAAATATTTGAAGCCAATTTAAGTGAACCTGTTTTTTTATCTATATGTATTTTTGAACCCAACGATTTTTTAAGTGCTGCAATGACGTGAAGTTTTATCCCCGTAAGTCTTTTAATTTTTTGTTTTTGTTTTTGCAGATTGTCTACCAAAGTATCATATTTTGATTTTTCCTCACTCATTGTGGATAAAAGTGCTAAAAGTTTTTCATCTTTTATTTTGACTTGTTCTTTTTCTGTACTCAAGCTGTTTGACAACATTACAATTTTATCTTCATACTCTTTTAATTTTTTGCTTGTGTTAAGTTCTTGACTAACATTATTATCTAACAATGTTTGTACAACAACTACTTTTTTATTAAGTGTATCAACCTGTGTAGTGGCAATCAATAGTTTTTTGTTAAGTTCAGAAATCTCAGAAAGTTTTAATTTAATAATCCTCTCATTTTCAGATAAAATTAATTTATTTTTTACAAGGTCTTCATTTTTTCTTTGTAAAGCTTGCTCTGTTTGACTTAAGTATTCTCTACTCTTATTCAAGTCAGACGTTAATTGTGCAATAAGTTTATCTTTTTTTAAGATATAACTCTCTTTTTCATCTATGACCAACAAACTATTTTGTAAAGAGTTTTCTTTTTCATGTAAAACCGTTTTTGCTATAAATGCTTTAGAGATAATAGCCCCTATTAGTAAAATAAAAACAAAAAGAAGCCCTGCCATAAGATCCGCGTAAGATATCCAAAAATTGCTATCTGAATCACTATTATCTCTGTTAAACATAGAAATTATCTTTCATCTTTATCTTGCTGTTTAAGCGTTGCCATGTTGTTAAGTATAAGTTGGTTTTGTTCAGAAATAATGCGTGCAAAAGTAGTGAGTTTTCCTACTGCTGTACCTAACTCTTGATCAATTTTATCAAATGTATGGTCTACCGAACCATCAAAACGTTCCATACTTTTTTGTAGATTTACTGCATTAGTATTGAACCCTTCTATACTTTTTTGCATTGTAGAAACTGCTGTTACAGTTTTTTCTCTATTTTGTATATTTTCTAAAGTATCTCGTAATTCAGCAGAAGCTTCTTGCATATGTATGGTTAATTTTGTAAAATTAACACTGGTGTCTTCTATTATTTTTGTAAAGTTTTTAAGGTATTGTTCATTGAGTTCCTTAATAAAGTCCATGTTGAATGTCTCTTTAAGCGTTTGAACAATTTCTTGATCTTTCAATTCACTCAGCATATGTTCATGTCTAATAAGTTCAAATTTTTTCCATATACGAGAACCATATACTTTTTCTAAATCTAATATTTGTTTATCTATCTTTGCTAAGCCTCTTTTTTCATAATACGTCCATATAAGAGAAAGCATGATTCCATATATAGATGCATAAAAAGCAGTACCAATACCTGATAAAAGTACAGATATTTCATGGTCTAATGCTTCAGAATTTTCTACCGTAAAATCTGGCATAGAAATAGCAATAGCAATAAATGTACCTAAAATACCAAGCATAGGAAATACAGAAGGTCCCACACGAGCAAAGTTATCATTACGTATATCTCTATAGTATTCAGTGATAAACTCTAGTACATGGAGTGTAGATTTTGTTTTACCCATAATTGTCAACGCATTTACACGTAATGCCTCATTTAAGTCATCTTCCATATTTGAAAATGTACCTTTCATATGACATACACTATAACTTGCATTATGTTTTACAAAAAAGCTAAAAACGATAAAAATAAACGCTACTATAAATAAAGTATGAAATTCAACTTTTAAAGGGACAACTCCAAAGTACGCCAATACCAACCCCAAAAGAAAAAGAAAGGGGATAAGGATTATTGTGAGTAAGTGAGAGACACATGAAACTGTATTTTTTTTATCTAATGAAGATAACATATTAAATCCTAATATTATTTAGTATTCAAATTATACATTATAAATATTAACAGTGAGTTATATTACCCTATATATCACTAAAGTAACTAATCTCTTCTTCTTTGGGTATATCTTCCTCATTCATATAAGCAATATGTACTTGATTAGATTTTTCTTTTTGCTTTATAGTAATATATTTTTCTACCATTTTAAAAATAATCTCTTGGATGGCATGTTCAGTAGAAGTAATATCAGTTTCAACACAATACGTACCTTCTCCACCATTCATGTCAATATTTGAAAGTAAAATTTCTGCAAACCTTTTACCACCTTCCGCATCTGTAGACTGAGATATAAGCACATAAACATTGAGTACTGGATCAATCTCAATGAGGACATCTGACTCTCTTTTCCATTTTTTAAGAGGTACTTTAAGAAGTAGATTCTCTGCAGAAATCATTATCATAGTAAAGGACTCTTTGTCTCTATATTCCATAAGGTAATAAAAAAACTCTATCGTTGTTCTTAATTTATCCATTGCAGTTTTTGCTAACTTTACTTCATTTTCATGAAATGAAATGTTTTCACTTTTTCTTCGATTAAACTCAATCATACTATTGACCTTTGTAATGAGGGATATATTTGGTTTTCATTCTATAACAAAATATCTTATAGATAGATATCATACAATTTCGATATAATTCGTTTATGCATAAATTATTTCTAATATTCATCCTTTCTGGCACTTATTTATTTGCCAATATTAACGTTATCGTGAGTATCCTCCCTCAACAAACCTTCCTTAAAGCCATTGGTGGAGAAAAGGTAAACGCTACACTGATGGTACAACCGGGTAACTCTCCACATACCTATGAGCCTAAACCATCTCAGATGAAATCTGTGAGTAACGCAGACCTCTATTTGGCTATAGATGTAGAGTTTGAAGATGTGTGGCTTCCTAAGTTTCAAAATTTAAATCCAAAGATGCAGATTATAGATATCGCAGAGAGTGTTCCTAAAATAAGTATGCATACATCCGAAGTAAAGTCAAATGAAAAAGAGTCACATGATGCACATGCACACCATCACGAAGGTGACGATCCACATATATGGACAGCACCACACAATGTGAAAATAATCGCACAAAATATCTATGAAGCACTAATCAAAGTAGATACTAAAAACAAAACATATTACCTTGCTAACTTAAAAATATTTTTACAAGATATAGAAAAAACGCACCTTGAGATAGAAAAAGTACTCTCTACTCTGAAAGAAAGCCGCACATTTATGGTATTTCACCCTTCATGGGGATATTTTGCAAAAGCTTATGACTTAAAGCAAGTTGCAGTAGAAGTTGAAGGTAAAAGCCCTACGCCCAAAGCATTAATACGCATTATGAAAGAGGCAAGAGAAGAAAAAATACATGCCATATTTACACAGCCAGAGTTTTCTGATGCCTCAGCAAAAATCATCGCAAAAGAACTAAACATTCCTGTACTTAAAGTAAGCTCTTTAGCCCCAAACTGGTCTGAAAACCTACTAAGTATTGCTAAAGCCATAGCAGGACAAAAATAAATGCCTATCATAGAGATAGAAAATCTCAGTTTTGCCTATGAATCACAAGTAGTCTTGGAAAACATTAATTTACAAGTAGAAGAGAAAGACTTTTTGGCAATTATCGGACCCAATGGTGGGGGGAAATCTACCTTACTTAAACTTATACTGGGTATAAATGAATATAAAGAAGGTACTATTAAAGTACTAGGCAATGCTCCAAAAAAAAGTCTTAGGCACATAGGCTACGTGCCACAAAACACCAATGTAAATACAGATTTTCCTATCAAGGTCATAGAAGTAGTCATGATGGGACATGTAGATGGTAAACGCCCACTCTTTGGCTATGGTAAAGACGAAATACTTTGTGCATCAGGAGCCTTAGCACAAGTAGGTATGGAAGATTTTGCCCAAACCAAGATAGGCTCACTCTCAGGTGGACAACGCCAACGTGTCATGATAGCTCGTGCTTTATGTGCTCATCCACGTATTCTTATACTTGATGAACCCACTTCAAGCATAGACATCACAGGACAACGTGAAGTGTATGAATTACTCAAAGAGCTTAACAAGCACATCACTATCATTGTGGTGAGCCATGATATTTCTGTTATACTAGAATACGCTAACAAAGCTGCACATGTAAACAAAACACTCTCTTATCATGATATCTCAGATAAAAAATCTACCTTTCATCAGCATGGAAACAATGAACATTTCTGTGAAATAGAACTTCTTCAAATGCTAGGAAGTGACAACTGTGATACCTGTGAAGACATAAGCCCCAAATGGAGTTTAAAACCATGATGGAACCATTATTAGATGCATTGCAGTTTGAGTTTATGCAACACGCCCTCCTCGCAGGCATACTTGTAAGCTTTGCTTCGGGTATCATAGGATCACTCATCGTGGTAAACCGTATGGTATTTCTAGCGGGAGGCATTGCCCATACCTCTTATGGTGGCATCGGACTTGCTGTTTACTTTGGTCTGCCTATCTTTCTAGGTGCATCACTCTTTGCTGTAGGTGCTGCACTACTCATAGCAGCGTTGACACTCAAAAAACGCCACCGCATGGATACATTCATAGGACTCATCTGGGCTGTGGGTATGGCTATCGGGGTCATTTTTGTAGACCTTACCCCTGGATACAATGTAGATCTCATGAGCTATCTTTTTGGCTCTATCCTTGCTGTAAGTACCCAAGATTTATATTTTATGGCTGGGTTACTCCTACTCATCATAACCGTAGTCACCCTACGCTACCGCGATATACTAGCAGTCTCTTATGACTCAGAATATGCAGGCTTACGTGGTGTCAATGTACGCTTTTTCTATACACTCATACTCATACTCTCTGCACTCACCGTAGTTGTAGCCATTAAAGTAGTGGGACTGATCTTGGTTATTGCTATGCTTACTATCCCCGTTTACATTGCAGAAAAGCTTTCTTCTAGTCTACTCTCCATGATGTTCCTCTCTGGTACCATCGCTACACTTTTTACCCTTGTGGGCTTGTGGTTTTCCTATGTCTATGACCTCACCTCTGGGGCATCTATTATTATGGTATCTGCTGTATCGTTAGGTGTATTTCTACTCTTTACACATAAAAAAATATGAGTCTATTTGTTATATTATTTTATGTACTACTTCTTGTAGTAGTACTTGACGAAAGGGTGCATTCTGTGCTGGTATTGTATTATCTCATACTTGGGCTGCTGACCTTTGCAGTCTTTGCTAAAGATAAACATGCCTCAAAACATGGCTTATGGCGTGTACCCGAAAATGCTTTGCATATATTATCACTATTTGGTGGCTGGACTGGTGGAGTAGTGGGACAGAAAATCTTACGTCACAAGACACACAAACAGCCTTATAAAACCCTATTTAGCATAACTATATTTATTAATATTATATTGCTATCCATACTTCTCTTTTTTACATCAAATTATCTTGATAGATAACCTATATTACGCTACACTACCTTCATGAAAACATTTCTTATTTCTTTACTTGCTTTAATACTCATCACCTCTATTGTATTGTTATCTTACCCAAGTGATGAACAAACTAATAGCTATAAAGATGTACTAGCTGCCAAAGTAGATAATGTTATAGAAAATGGTTGGATACCTACTATCATCCCTGAATCAGCGTATGACATAGAGGTTACACACAACCTAGATACCCATGTATTTTATGGTAGTTTTCAGTATAAAGAAAAAGACGAAAATACCCTACTCAAACATTTAACACTTATAGAGGAGAATGACAAAACCTATACATGGAAAGATATTCTTTTTCATATAGATACCAAACTAGATAAAGTTTGGTATAGAAATAAGGTGAATTAGAAAATGCAAATATTTCTAAAAACCATCGGTGCCTTAAACGACGAGACCAGACTCACCATACTACGATTCATAGACATTAACGGTGCTGTTTGTGTCTGTGATATAGAGTTGGCATTTGGTATGATACAATCACGCATCTCAAGACATCTTAAAATACTCAAAGAGGCGGGCTTTTTACGAGTTGAGAGGAAAGGACGCTGGGCATACTACTCTATTCGCTCTCCTCTTGATGCATTTCGTCAAGATATTTTGAAAGAAATATCATATTTGGAAATGGTAGTGCCTGAATTTGAAAATAACTGTAAAATAAACTTAAAGGATATAACACAATGAATACATTCCAAATAGCCCAAACAGCCTTAGAAGGGTATAAAAATACGAAACTTAGTGATGAGAGAATCGACGCACTAGTAGAACAAGCCAATACACAGATAAGAGAAATAGTTCAAAATAAAGAGGTATATGATGATTTTGTAAGTCAAGTTGATGCACCACAACCCGTAGACAACATCATATTATGGGTACTTTTTATGTCAGATGAAGACATACGTGATACCTACATAGAAACGTTTGATAAAGATTTTCGTGATGACATCCCCATAAGTGATTTAGCTGATTTACTCATCTACATTGTCTACTTAAAAAAAGTGAAAGATGTGGAACTAGAAGGTTATGACTATTTAGACGACTATGAAGATGGAGAGATAGAAGACGTAGATCAATTTGCACTTACCAATGCTTTCTTGTATATTCAAAAAACAAAAGAAGTGCAGATAGACTTTTAATTCCAACCCCACATCAAGATGAACAGCTAAGGTGTGAGATACCACCAATGTTAAAAAGTTCTGTCGGTTTTAGCGTATAGTATTTCTTCTCTATCTCCTTAGACTGCTCTTCGTAGGGCTTATTCATTACTTCTTGCAACTCTTTTATAAGAGAGTAATCACCCATCTTTGCTTTCTGGTAGGCAGGGACTAAGTGCCATTCTCGCAGTGTATATTTAGGGTTTACACCTTTTATACGTTCTGAAAGTTCTTCCTCAGCATTAGTAGAAGTGGAGTTGATAAGAGCTTTCCATTTTTCTAGCCACTGCGACCATCTTTTTTCTAACGATTTATCTTCACTCACATTTCCATAAAAACTTTTTTTAAGTGGCTCTATATTTTGGGGGATATTTGAGAGTTCACGAAAGAAAAGTGTATAATCCACATAGCTTTGCATCATCAAATCAAATAGCTCTTTTAACAGTGTGGCATCATAGCTATCTAACCCTAGCTTAGAAGCCCACATTTGCTCCATCTGCTGTTGCATCATGCCTGGAAAAGCATTTTGAATTTCTTCAAGTTTTATAAATGCCTTCTCATCAGATACAAGCAGAGGCTCTAATGCACTGCAAAACGATTTGAAATTCTCATACGCAGCACGAGGCTGGTTAAAGAAAGAAAAGTGTTTACCTCCCCCTGTCCACGGTTGATACTCTGGGTTAAACAACTCCATAAACCCAAAAGGTCCATAATCAAGCGTAAAACCTCCAGCTGCACAGTTGTCAGAGTTGAAATTTCCTTGGCAGTAGCCCACACGTATCCAGTTTGCCACAAGTGAAGTAAGACGGTTACGAAACGCGTGTGCTAAGTGTATGACTTTCTCAGGCATCGTTAAGTTACTATCTATTTCTTCACTATACTCACGGTCTATGAGATGAGAGACTATCATTTCTAACTCTTGCATGGCTTTGGGGTGTTCCTTTTTTCTCGCTCTTCGTCCAAAAAGTTCTATTTGCCCTACTCTTAGAAACGAAGGAGCAACCCGTGTGGAGATAGCAACATACTCAGAGACCATCATATCTGGGTCTTTTGACTGTGAGTCTTCAGCATACCAGGGACGTTGCACTTTTTCACTCTTGGAAACAAAAAGGCTCAAAGACCTAGACGTTGACACACCTAATGCATGTATATGTTCTTGCGCTAAAAACTCACGGATGCTTGAACGTAAAACTGCTCTACCATCTGCCCCACGACAGTATGGAGTACGTCCTGCACCTTTAAGCTGCATTTCCCAACGCTTGTCGTTTAGCACCGCTTCTAGCACAGAAATGGCACGACCATCTCCATAGCCATTACCTGTTCCAAAAGGGCATTGCTGGTAGTATTCTGTACCGTAGATGGAAAGGGCATAACCCGTTGCCCACCCTACATTGCTCATGGGCTCTGGTACACTAGACAAATCACCTGAGAACATACGCATAAAGTCATCTGTCTGTGCTAGCGTATCTGCAAATCCAAGCTCCGAAAACAAGGTCTTACTATGTGCAATGTACTGTGGCTCTTCTATAGGTGTTGGTTTTACAGGGACATAATGTCCTGAAAAGACTTCTCGAGCCGCGTGGTCAACCCCATTATCCCTTGCTTCAGGGTCACTTTTAAGTGTGTCCAAAAATGAATGATCTACAAACTGTGCCAAATCGTTAAGTGTTTCTGCCAAATGAGTGTTCTGTTCTTTCATACTCTCTTCCTTCATT
>Ga0256840_1000917_pt1 | contig 29006 bp, 31 predicted proteins | sample 355202metaG_FD_185969 | JGI IMG/M metagenome (GOLD analysis project Ga0256840, IMG submission 185969) | Hydrothermal vent microbial communities from Mid Atlantic Ridge, Atlantic Ocean - 355-202 | ecosystem: Environmental > Aquatic > Marine > Hydrothermal vents | place: Atlantic Ocean: Mid... | reverse complement strand
AATATTAAGTATGTTGTAGCACAGTCTAATGCTTTGGGTAAGGCACTAGATGCACTTTTAAGTCTTGTTATTACAGTTATGGCAATCGTGGCACTCTTACTAGCCATCATTGCATGGATGCTCTCTAAACTTTTCATGAAGCCACTACGCCAAAAAGTAGAACAAATAGAACGATTCATCAACGATGTGACACATGAACTCAACACGCCCATCACCTCTTTGTCTATGGCAACGAATCAAGCTTTGAAAGCAGAAAAATGCACACAAAAGACCTTAACAAATATCTCTATTAGTACCAAACAGCTCTATGACATCTATAGTTCACTCACCTACCTTAACTTTTCAGATAAAAAAGAGATAGCAGAGGCATTAGACATCTCTGAAGTGTTAAAGCAAAGCATCCGTTACTATGCACCTTTATGTGAGAGTAAACGCATTAAAGTTGAGGTGGGGACTGAACCTACAATGTTTACTATCCCCCAAGCACAGCTAAAACTACTCTATGGCAATCTCATAGGCAATGCTATAAAGTACTCACCCGCAAATTCAACTCTACGACTGAGCATAAAGGGGGGAGTCTTCAGTATACAAGATGAAGGTATAGGCATAGAAGAATCTAAGCAAAAAGAGATTTTTGAAAAGTTTAAACGTGGCACGGAGTATAGCGGTGGATTTGGAGTGGGGCTTAGTATTGTCAAGAGTATTTGTGATGTGTATGGGATAGAGATTGAATTAGATTCTGAGGTGGATACAGGGACGGAGTTTAGACTCTATTTTAAAACAGTGTAGGTCTATTGGAGTGTTAACATAGTGGTAACAAAAGCTGATTAAACTTTGCCTACATTAACAAAAAAGGTTACACTATGACTCATACAATCCATAAAGCAACATTAAGCACATCTCTTATTTTATCCTCTCTTTTATTTATGGGATGTGAAACTACCCAAATAGGAGATACCTCCACGCAAACACTTAAACATACTCAAAATAGTTCAGAAGAACCATCTCACAACAATGGAGGAGCAAACCTGAATATACCTCAAGAAGAAGGTACCTTAACTGCTTATTATGGAGACATTACACAAAATAGAATTATTGGTATAGATGTGAAGAATATGTCACTTACAGCAGATATCGCAACAGAAGGAACCAAACCATATACCATAGGGCGTGCAGATGGTACAAATGGTACACTCGATAAACTCTATGCTATGACAAGAAAGTCTCCATGGATTGAAAAAATTGATTTAAAAACCAATGAGATACTGGGACAAATACCTTTGGCACACACACCTCGCTCTTGTGCCTATAATGAGGTTTTAGGATTACAACTTGTAAGTGGTGTAGATAAACCTATGAGTTCATTAATCGAGCCTCACGGTGATACTGTCGTATCAAGTGTAGGAAGAAATACACTTGTGACTCCTACAGATTTCGGGGGTTCAAATGCAACAGGTCATCCTGTATGGCTAAGTAGCAATATTTTTGCATTACTAGATAGAGAAGCACGAAAAATTGAGCTTTATAAGGTATCTAAGGAGGAAGAAAATTGGACAAGTACACGTGTAAGCACACTAAGTACACCTACATCTATTCACCATTTTATAGGTAAAGGAAGCGATGGCATGAATGGTGGTATCTCTTTGCAAGATATCCCTACAGATACATTTTATGCAGTGGCAGAAGGCTCAGCAGTAGATAACATAGCACCAGCAATTTTAAAGTTGAAATTGCAAAACAATACGTTACGTATCGTTGGCACAGCATCATTTGATGAAGAGGCTACACACAAAGCACATCAAGAGGGAAAACATCATTTAGACTCAGAAACACAAGCTGAAGTTACAGGTGGGCATCATGCAACCTTGCATCCAAATGGAAAATATATTTATGTAGGTTCATCAGCAGGAGAGATGATTGTTATCAATACGCACTCTATGCATGTAAAACGTAAGATAAAAACAGGAGAGGGAAGCGGGCATACAACATTTGTACCACAAAGAAATCTGGCCATTGTTACCAATCATGGAGCAGATTTCATTACTATCATCGATACAAAAAAGATTCATAAAATAAAGGATCTACGTGTAAGCGGTGCATCTATCAATGATGTCATCATGCAGTCTCATACTAGTTTTGCTGATGCCAAAGGAGATTTCTTTTATGCTTTTGCATCCAATAATGGAGTGTTTTATGAAGTTGATTTAGATACACTTGAAGTAACACGTACATTAGATACAGGTGGCACGCCAGTACAAGGGTGTTTTACAAGAATCAAATAGTATGACACAAAAACAATATATACACAAAGGAGAAAGAATGATGAAAAATAGATGGATACAAAAGACTACTATCTCAGTAGTTGCTATAGTGGCACTTACAGGATGTGGTGGAAGTGGGGGAGGAACAGGTAAAGGGATGAATGGTGGAGGGGGTAGTGGTTCAAATATACCATACCTCAAAGAAAATCATGCCAATTACAAAGAGCATGGTAGCACACAAACACCTGCACCTGTAACAGATGCAGCTAAAAAAAGTATTACTTGGACCATAGATGCAACAACGGAAGAAGGTGCTATAAAACTGCAAGAACATCTTGCGTTTATGGAAGAGAAACTACGCAATGATAAAAACCCCAGAGGATGGGATAAGCTCTTTTTACTAGAAGCATATATGAAGTATAATAAGTACTATACAACTTTGGTAGAACGTACTGGTACAACAGTAGTTGTAAGTAAAAATGCAAATACAGCATGTGCCTATGAGGTGATATTGGCTCACAGTGACGCAGTACATGGAGATTTTTTTGCACGAGGTAAGATAGAGGTAGATTACTCTACGAGGGCAGAAGAGATTATAGCAAGCGAGGCATGTCGTAGTGAGCGAAGTGACTTAGAGACGTATATTGCACAAAGACAAAAAAATAGATAAGAGTAGATACAAATAGATGAAAAAAATTGTAACCATAGTACTATTGTGTGCAATGCAGGCATATGCATTTCAAGATTATGATATAGATGGTGTAGAAGATAGTAACGATAGATGTGCCAATACGCCTTTTGATACCACAGTAGATAAATATGGGTGTCCTAAGGTCACAGATAAAAAAAAGTATTTTGGCAAGTTTATGCTTAGTATAGGTACACAGATTTTAAAAGATGAAATCTACAAAGATACTAATGCGTTGAGCCTTATAGCAAACTATCGTTATAAAGATTTTGATATTACACTCTCTAATATACAATCAACTACTATGGGAAGTTATGTCGAAAATAATTTTCATGATACTGAGGATATTTATCTTGGTATAGGTTACTCTGTACTTTTTGAACGCTCAAGTCTGAAAGTGAGTGTTGGAACCAGATTTTTAAGTAGCAGCAACCATGAAACCAATAGCTCAAAGGTACCAAGAGGAGAAGGTAGGGGAAGAGGCAGAGGAAAAGGTAAGCAAAATGACTACTATTCATCACTTAATTACAGCTATCAGATAAACACGGCACAAAACTTTTTCCTCTTTGGAGCCTACACACTTACAGGAGATACCCCGGCAAAAAACTATGAAAACTATGGGTCATTTTCAGTAGGTACGGGCTATAGTATTACTCGTGCGTTTTACAGTTCTATTGCATATAACTATGTAGGCTCTATTTATGCGAATGTTGAAGCAGAACAGTCACTTTCTTTGTTTGGGAATTATCGTTTCAATGAAAACCTGTTTGCATCAGCTACCTATCGTTATAGCCTTGATGAAATCTCTTATGACCACTCTCTTTTACTTTTATTGGGTGTCGTTTTTTAAAATGTTTTTTAAAAAACATATCTATCGTATGATTCTAGTATGTATGATGTTTATCGTATCACTTGAAGCTGAGGATAAAACTTCTTCAGAGGCATTGGTACATAAACTCATTCAAGAAATCAAACGTACTCCTCCAGCTCAAAAAAGAGTCAAAATGAATGAGCTCAAAATGTTGTTGAGGTCTATGAGCCAAAAAACAAGAAACGAAGCGATGCGTAAGTTACAAAAGAGTTTTGCAAAACATAAGCCAATGAAAAAAACAGATACTGAAATAAAAGTAATCAAGCAACATATTAGGCAAAACCAAATTTTAAGAGAGATGCAAAATGCACAGTATAGACAACATCAAGGAGGTCGCAGGTGAGTAAAGTGTTATTGCTTGAGGATGACCCCTCATTGGCTAAGAGTCTTATGAAGTATCTCAGCACGCATCACTATGAAGTAGATTGGGCAAAAGATGGCGAGGAAGCGGTTGATATGTGCTATGAGACCCCTTATAGTCTCTATTTGTTTGATATCAATGTACCTCTTATAAACGGTATCGATTTGCTCTCATTACTAAGAGAAGCAGATGATTTTACCCCTACGATTATCATTAGTGCATTGGTTGATATCGAGTCTGTTACTAAGGGGTTTATAGCAGGAGCGGATGACTATATTAAAAAGCCTTTTGACCCTGAAGAGCTTTTAGTCCGCATCAAAGCAAAAACTGCGTCACTTAAAGAAAAACTAAAGTATAAAGTATATGAAGTAGATGTACAGTTAAATACCGTGAGTAAAAATGGCAAAGCATTATCCATAGGAGAGGTACAAAAAAATATTTTGATTGCTTTAGTTAAGAACTATCCAAATCCTGTGACAAAAGATGAACTTATGTTACTGCTTGAGAATCCTACAGATTTAGCCTTGCGTGTAAATATGTCAAAATTGAAAAAAAATCTTGGCATAGAGATTCAAAACATAAGAGGAGTGGGTTATAAAATTATCTGAAAAAGAAGCACTGTTTAAGAGTTTTTTACTCTTTTTTTTAGTCATGGAGATATTTCTTTTTTTCATCTATTATCATTACTATAAGATAGAAGAGGAACATCTCAAAGAGAATCTTTTTTTAGAGATGAAAAACTATAGTTTTTCTTTTGAGGATGAACGTTTTGAAATGGACATCATCCCCAAACGGGAAAATCTAACATTTTATGAACTTTTTGAAGAGGATAATACTCTATATATTTTAGTTCCTTTCCCTGGTACACAAGAGGATGTGCTTAAGATTTATTATCCTATGTTGTCTTATCTCTCATTACAGGAGAAGATAGAAAAAACCTTGCTTTGGCAATTTCTTTTTTTGACCTTTATTGCTATTTTGATATCTTTGCTTTTTTCCTCATATATCTTAAAACCTTTGCGTAACTCACTACAACTTTTAGAGATGTTTATCAAAGACATTATACATGATTTAAATACTCCACTTACCTCTATACTCATCAACCTTAAAATGATGGATGCTAAAAATGATGAAGTAGAGAGCATTACCAAAAGTGCTAAAGCTATTGCCATGTTGCACCAAAATCTTGATGCCTATCTCAAAGAAGCACACTTTAAGAGTGAACGGTTCAATCTTAATGATGTCATTGTAGAACAGGTTGAATTTTTCGCACCGATGTATGACCACCTTACGTGGGATATTAAAGTCACAGGACACATCATTAAAAGTGATAAAAATGCACTCTCACGTATCATCTACAACCTTTTAAGCAACGCTTGTAAATATAATACCTCTAAAGGATTTATAGATATTACGCTAGAGGGAGATATGCTTGCTATACGAAACAGTAGTCATGGCATCAAAAACCCCTCAAGAGTCTTTGAACGATTTTATAAAGAGAGTGAGCGTGGTCTAGGCATAGGACTGCATATCGTACATAAGCTCTGCATGCAACTTGAGATACCTATAAATGTAAAAGTAGAGGGAAAAGTGATTACTTTTTTTCTAGACTTCTCCAAAGTAACATGCAAGTAACAAAGTACCTCTATACTTCTGCTCGTAAAAATTATTTTGACAATTTTGACAATTTTGACAGTATAATTTCAATACATTAATTTACAGGAGATAACATGAATAACAGATTTAAAATAGGAACACTTTCACTTATTGCATCAGCACTATTAGTAGGGTGTGGTACAAGTAATACAACAAATACAAATACAGATACTATTTCTGGAACGCAAGAAACATTGAGTACAGGAACTTTTATAGATGCAGCAGTAGAAGGTGCAGAATATGAAACGACGTCAGGAGAAAAAGGTAAAACCAATGCTAAAGGTGAATTCCAGTACAAAAAAGGCGACAAAGTAAAGTTGCACCTAGGAAACCTAGTACTGGGCGAAGTTACACCACAAGAGAGTGGGTTAGTTACGCCTTCCATGCTCACATCAGGTGATGAAAATAGTACAAAACTTCTTTTGCGTACACTTCAATCACTAGATACAGATGGCAATACATCCAACGGTATACAAATCGACCAAGCAGTGTTGGAGACTTTAAAAGATATAGAAGAAACATCTATGAAAGAGCATGATGAATCAACGCTTCTTGAACTAGATGCTACGCTAGAAGAGCATTTGGACGATGACGGAGATGGAAAAATAGATGTTGACGAGGATGAAGCTACAGAACACTACCAAGATAGCATTAAGTCTTGGAATCAAGAACGTGAAAATGATAATAATAATGATAAGGACAAAGATGATGCACATGGAGAAGAAGGTATGGAGTCTAATGCTACAGCACTTCCTGCCGAAATACAATCTGCTATAGATATGCCAGCATCAACGCTTTCACAAGAGTTGGCAGATACACTCGCATACATGGGTAACGAAGAGCGTTTGGCATATGATGTCTATAATGCACTCTATGGGAAGTGGGGAACTAAACAGTTTACAAACATCGCAACAAAGTCTGAAGTAAAACATATCCAAGCCGTGCAGGCATTGGTACAAAAATACAAAGAGAGTGCCGACATCAACTTTACCAATGTAGACAAAGATGAACTTGGATACAAAGATACATCTGTAGAAGAGATGAACGCAGGCACCTACGATATTTCTAAAATTCAAGACTTATATACTATGTTAGTTGAAAAAGGAAACACATCTGAAGAAGATGCTTTGAAAGTAGGGTGTATGATAGAAGTTATTGATGTGAATGATTTGAATGAGTATATAGACATGGCAGAAAAATCTAATGCCGAAGATATTAAAACAGTCTTTACCTTTTTACGTGATGGCAGCTACAGCCACTACTGGACTTTTGATAAAGGGCTTAAAAAGAATGGTGTGAGTGAGGGATGTTGTTCTGTTGGAACAGTTGATGGTGTAGACTATTGTCAGCCAGAATATCCTCAAAAAGAGAACGAAAAAGGAAATGGCAAAGGTAGAAAGTAACATTGGAGGCTAAAGCACACTTTTTGAGTGCTTTAACTCTCTTTGAGCCTACGTGGACTCACCAGAAAAAGTGCCATAAAGGCAATGAGTAAAAACACCCACAAATAGATAATATCTGCAGAAAGCTTATAGGAAAGAAACCCAAAAACAATAGAACCTTGCGGCACTAGAAAGAAAAATCGTTTTGCATTTTTCTTAAAGTTCTCTTCAAAATGTGTATGAAATAGACTTGATAAAAGTTTATGATATGGCTTATAATAAAAGAAAAAATAAAACATACTTAACTCTACTAGCTTATATGCCAAAAGAAAGTAAACCATAGGCATACGCCATCTCGGAGACACATAGAGAGGTGGTGCAAATGGATAGTAGATATGTATAAAATATCCTAATATTCCAACAAGAAAAAGAATGCCAACGCCAATTCTCCTACGCATACGAAGGTTATATTTTATTTTTTCCATTGTGTTTAGTTCTCTTCACACTTTTTATCGATGTACTCTTGCACAAACTGACGTACATCCGCATACACAAAAGAATCTTTATAACCTTCTATTTTACCACCACTCGCATTGACATGTCCGCCACCATTTCCTATGTGTGCTGCCATGGCTGAGACGTCTAGTTTGTTGTTGCTTCTTAGTGAAAAGTTGCCTCTGAAATTTACATCCATGTAGAAGTCATAGTCCTCGTTTGCAACCATAGAGGCGTTACCTATGATGGAGGCATTTCCTACGTTGTAGCCCAGTATGCCTTTATGACCTTTGTAGTCTATGGTGAGGCGTTGCTTGTCTGTAGTGAGTAGGTTAGTTACATAGTAGGCTACTAAGTTGTCTTTGGTATCATTTTTCTCTTGTTTGAAAAAGGCTTTTTTAACTTGGTGGAGTTTGTCATCTAGCTTGATAGGTGCATCTTCTTCGTTTAGCGTATTTTTAGCCGCTTCTATCATGGAGAGTTTAAAAGCTCTATCTTCAGCAGGGAACAAAATGCGTCCTATCTCCCTAGCACCAGATATCATCCCTAGCATGACTTTACCAAATTCAAAGAGTGCGTCATCACTTACCCAAATGTCTATGGCGTTGATGGCTTTGACAATACGCGAGAGGTCATTGTTCTTGTCAAAGGCATAATGTTTTTGTAACCATTCATAAGTGATGAGTGTGGCACAACGTTTGGTATCTAGGTAGTACCATGCAAAACGCTCAGCTGCACTCGCACCTGTCGCATGGTGGTCAAGGAGTTGGAGTTTGGCACCGATACGTACAGCTTCTTTTTCTATCCAGTTTCCTTCTTTAGTAGAGAGGTTAAGGTCAGTGATAAGTATGAGGGCTTCTACATTGTCACCATGAATGAACTTGTCTTGTTCTATTTTTTTGACTATCTCACTTAAGCGTGCAGGCACTTCTGGTCCGTAGTTTGCGTTGTAGCAGCTTATGCAGGATTCTTTGGTCTCAAAACATTGTTGAGATACATATTGACAGCCATAGCCATCGAGGTCTATGTGAGAGAGGTGGTAGATGTGTTGTTTCATAAATGTATGCCTTAGTATAAATGTAAAATGTGACTAGTCACATGAGCCATCTGCTGAAGATGACACAGCGTCAGCGTAGGAAAGATAGGCTTTGCCTATTTTACGTCCTATTATATGACAAGGTGATAGATGTGTTGTTTCATGTAAGTGTGCCTTAGTGCTAAAATAATTGATGTATTATACTATGTAGAACTTGTAGGGTTGATTTATGGGGTACCCTTATAATATATCACTAAGCACTAATCCATCTAAGAAGTCATCTATTTTAGTTTGAAAATTTGCAAGAAATGGTGATATGGCACAAGTACCTATAGCACCATTAGGACATGTTTCAAGATAAGAAGTACAATCAAATACAGCAGGCTTTTTACCTTCAGCTGCAAAAATGATTTCTTTAATAGATATCTCTTCAATGGGCTTAGCTAAGATAAAACCACCATGTGCACCTTTGCGTGATTCAAGTATGTTTTTCTTGGCTAAGCTTTGTAAAATTTTTGCTAAAAAGCTTTTGGGGATACTAAGTTCATTGGCAAGTTGTTCTGCACCAAGAGGTGCTTCGGCTTTTCGTAATACATCTAAAGAGAGTAGAGCATATTCACTTGCACGTGTTAACAACATAGTCTTGCCTTTTACGAATTAAGACTATTTTACTCTAGTTTGTATTAAAAGTGAATAATAAGGCATCAATTAAGATTATTGTGGTAAGATTTCGAACTCAATTTTTGAGAATTTTATACCAATCAGGAGGTCATCATGGCTTTAGATCAGGCGAAAAAAGCAGAAATCATTGCTAAATATGCTAAAAAAGACGGCGACACAGGTTCAACAGAAGTACAAGTAGCTCTTATAACAGAGAGAATCACTTACCTTACTGAGCACCTACAAACAAATAAAAAAGACCACTCTTCAAGACTTGGACTACTTAAGCTAGTTGGACAAAGAAGAAGACTAATGAGATACTTGAAAAAAGTAAGTCTTACTAGATGGAACACAATTAAAACAGACTTAGGTATTCGTAACTAAGCTTAGACTATCTTCACATACACCGTTTTGGTGTATGTTCTTCTTCAGATACATTTCTAAATATTTTATTTTTCTTGTGCGAGTAGTAGTTCTTCCATAGCACTAGGTACTAGTGGTCTAGAATATAAATATCCTTGTATAGTATCACATCCAAAAAGCTTAAGTAGGTTTGCCTGTTCTATGGTTTCTACACCTTCAGCGATGACTTTAAGTCCTAACTTCTTTGCCATAGTAATAGTAGCAGAAACAATGACTTGGTCTTCTGTCTCACTGGTAAGGTTGTCTATGAAAGATTTATCAATTTTTAATTTATCAAAACTAAATGTTTTTATATTTGAAAGAGAGGAAAAACCAGTACCATAGTCATCAATAGAAAAGGTATGTCCTAGTTTTTGCAGATTCTGAATATTTTCTTGGACAGCATTATCTTCATGTAAAAATGCACTCTCCGTAATTTCTAATTCTATATGCGTTGCATCTAAGTTGTATCGCGTTAATGCTTCATGAATAGTATAAATAAGTTTCTTCTCATGGAGTTCTTTACGAGATAGATTGATGGCAATAGGAGGTACATCAAGTCCTAGCATCCCCCATTTATACAGTTGAATACATACCATATTTAATACAATGTTACTTATATTATGGATAATGCCCGTTTCTTCAGCGATGTTAATAAGACGCTGTATAGGCACATCTTTTATGGAGGGTTGGGCACATCGCAAGAGTACTTCTATGCCTGTGATGGCATTGTTTTTGACTGAAAACTGTGGCTGATAAACAAGAGAAAAGTTTTGTGTGTCAATGGCTTCTTTTAGTGCAGTATGCATAGAAAAATATTCATTGGCAACATCTGACATACGTTGTGTATAAAAGGCATAATTATTACGTCCACTCTTTTTCACAGAGTACATGGCTTGATCTGCTGCATTAATAAGTGCTTCAGGGGTATTCCCATCTTTTGGATACAGTGCAATGCCAATGCTCAGACTAATATTCAGTAAATAATTATCAATTTCTTGTGGTGTTTTAAAACAATTTAATATTTTATGTATCATAGTATAGATAGCATACTGGTCATTCATATTGTCAGATATAACTAAAAATTCATCACCACTGAGGCGACCTACTACATCTTCTTCTCTAATAATGGATTGAATTTTTTTTGCGACATGTTGTAAAACCTTATCTCCTGTATGGTGTCCATAGTTATCATTAAAGCCTTTGAAATGGTCAATATCGATAAAGAGTAGCATACCAGCACTCTTGGTACGTTCCATAGAAGCTATAGATTGCTTTAGCTGTTTAAAAAGAAGTGCACGGTTTGGAATATCTGTAAGTTTATCATAGGAAGCAATATATTTCATTTTTTGTTTAGAGTCATACATTTTACTCATATCATTGACACGAATGATAGTATTTTTAATGTGACCTTTTTTATCTCTAATGGTATTAAAAGATAGCCAAATATAGAGGGGTTTTGACGTTGATAGCTCTAGTTCAATCTCCCCTTGCCAAGAACCTTTTTGTTGCAGTGTATGGTTGATTTCTTTTTTTATTTTTGCAGGAAGGGTATCTGAAAAGAAAGTTAAATTTTTGTCAAGATAATTTTCTCTAGATATATTTAAAATACTCTCCATTGTTTTGTTTATGCGGATGACTTTATGTTGTGAGTCTTGAATAATGATGCCTTCAATAGCTTCATTAAAAAGACATTCTAAGAGAGTAGCATCTACTTTATCCGTTTTTTCGTACGTCTCTTCAATAAGAGTAAGTAGTTTTTTAAATTGTTTTGATTCCAAACAAGGATCAGTTTTCTTTATAGATGATTTTTTAAGCTGGTCTTTTAATAATTTATGCATATGATATTTTTTAATAAGTCCCTATAAATTTTATACAGAAGTATAACATAAATAGATTATTTAAGCCATAGGATTCTAGTTTAGTCAATATGACTCAACTAACACTTGACAAAGTAACACTCAATGTTGTATAATACTCTCAAGCATTGAGAATATCGTGCAATAAATTGAATATAAGGAGGTCTGATTATGAGTCAAGAAGAAGTGGATAAAACAAATCTTGAAGAGTCTCAGGCTGAAGAACAAGCAGAAGTGGAAGCTACAGAAGAAGCCCCAGAGGTTGACCCTTTAGAAACTGCACTTGCTGAAGCCGCTGACTATAAAGACAAGTATTTAAGAGCACATGCTGACTTTGAAAACTCTAAACGTCGTTTAGAAAAAGACAAGATGAATGCTGTCTCTTATGCAAATGAAAGTTTTGCTAAAGATATTTTGGCAGTGATGGATTCATTTGAAAATGCCATTGCTTCTATGGCAAGTACAGAAGACGCTGATGAAGAGAACGCTTCAGAAGTACTAGCAAATATTAAAGAGGGTGTAAACCTTACTTACGAGCAACTCAAAAAGATACTAGAAAAAAATAGCATCAAAGAAGTAGACTGTTCAGGTGAGTTTGACCCAGAAGTACATCAAGCCATCATGCAAGTCGAAAGTGACGAACATAAAGAGGGTGATGTGGTGCAAGTGATGCAAAAGGGGTATACAATCAAGGACAGAATTTTACGTCCAGCAATGGTGAGCACTTGTAAATAGTGTGACTAAATGTCACGCTATTTCAATGCGAAACCGAGCATAATGCGAGGCTGGAGAGCACTTGTAAATAGTGTGACTAAATGTCACGCTATTTCAATGCGAAACCGAGCATAATGCGAGGCTGGAGAGCACTTGTAAATAGTGTAGGGTGTTGTCCCATGACAACACGCTGTGAACAATGGAAATTTTTGGTGTTGTAAGGGTACAACACCCTACGAGAATTAAAGATATAAAGGATAATAATATGGCAAAAGTATTAGGAATAGATTTAGGAACAACAAACTCTGCTATGGCAGTGTTTGAAAATGGTGAAGCAAAGATTATTGCAAACAAAGAAGGTAAAAACACAACACCTTCTATAGTGGCATTTACAGATAAAGGCGAAATCCTTGTAGGTGAGTCTGCAAAAAGACAAGCGATTACAAACCCAGAGAACACGATTTACTCTATTAAGAGAATCATGGGTCTTATGATGAATGAGGACAATGCTAAAGAAGCAAAGTCTAAACTACCATACAAAATAGTAGACCGTTCAGGTGCGTGTGCAATAGAAGTCGCAGGTAAAACATATACACCTCAAGAGATATCTGCAAAAGTACTCATAAAGATGAAAGAAGATGCTGAAGCATACCTTGGTGAGACTATCACTGACGCAGTTGTTACCGTACCTGCTTACTTTAATGACGCACAAAGAAAAGCAACAAAAGAAGCAGGGACTATCGCAGGTCTTAATGTACTTCGTATCATTAATGAGCCAACGTCTGCGGCACTTGCCTATGGACTAGACAAAAAAGATGCAGAGCAAATAGTAGTCTATGACCTTGGTGGTGGTACTTTTGATGTTACTGCACTTGAAACGGGTGATGGTGTAGTAGAAGTTATGGCTACAGGTGGAGATGCCTTCCTTGGTGGAGACGACTTTGATAACAAAATCATAGACTTCGTTGCAGACGCATTTAAGTCTGATACAGGTATCGATGTCAAAGCAGATGTGATGGCACTTCAACGTGTTAAAGACGCAGCGGAGACAGCAAAAAAAGAGCTTTCAAGCTCTACTGAAACAGAAATAAACCTTCCGTTTATTACTGCAGATGCATCAGGACCTAAACACCTTATTGTTAAAATTACCCGTGCAAAGTTCGAGTCACTCATCGGTGACCTTGTAGCATCTACTATTAAAACAGTTCAAGGTGTACTTAAAGATGCTGGACTTAGCACAAGTGACATAAATGAAATCGTCATGGTCGGTGGTTCTACTAGAATTCCATTGGTTCAAGAAGAAATGAAAAAATTCTTTGGTAAAGACCTTAACAAATCTGTAAACCCAGACGAAGTGGTTGCTCTTGGTGCGGCTATCCAAGGTGGTGTCCTTGCAGGTGATGTGAAAGATGTACTTCTTCTAGATGTGACACCATTGAGTCTTGGTATCGAAACGCTAGGCGGAGTGACTACTAAAGTCATCGAAAAAGGAACAACCATTCCAGCGAAGAAATCACAAGTGTTCTCAACAGCAGAAGACAACCAACCAGCAGTAAGCATTCATGTACTTCAAGGTGAAAGAGAGTTTTCTAAAGACAACAAATCTCTAGGTATGTTCGAGCTTAGAGATATCCCAGCAGCACCACGTGGTGTACCACAGATAGAAGTGACTTTTGATATAGATGCTAATGGTATTTTAACCGTATCAGCTGCAGACAAAGGAACAGGTAAATCACAAGAGATTAAAATCACTGGTTCGAGCGGACTTTCTGATGAAGAGATAGAGAAAATGGTACAAGATGCTGAAGCAAACAAAGCTGAAGATGAGAAGAGAAAAGAAGTAGTTGAGATTAGAAACCAAGCTGATGCACTCATACACCAAACACGTAAGTCATTGACTGATCTTGGTGAAAACTTTGACGCCGCAGAAAAAGAAGGTATTGAAACAGCTATCACTGAACTTGAAGAGATACTAAAAGATGATTCTGCTACCAAAGAGCAGATAGAAGAGAAAGTAAAAGCATTGACTGAAAAGTCACACAAACTAGCAGAAGCAATGTACGCCAAAGAACAAGGCGGAGACAAAGCTGAAGCGAAAAAAGCAGACGATGACGATGTCATCGATGCAGAAGTAGAGTAAGACTCTACTTCATTTGTATGATAAAGTTGCACCCTCAAGTACAGCAGCTTTTTAATCTACTTCTACTCCTTGTCATAGGTAAATATGTTGCACATATCTACCTTACTTGGCAGGAGATAGTAGCTATTTTGTTTTTTACATTGGGTAGTGAACATCTACTACTTTATGTAAAGCACAAAACACTCAAACATTTCTCTTCCTCCGCACTTTCAACAGCTATTGGTGTGATGTTGATGATGGTCTCCACACATTTTTATCTTTACTTTATACTTATATTTGTTGCACTTTTCCAAAAGCATTTTATGCACTATCAGACACAACACTTTTTTAACCCTTCAAATTTTGCACTGATGATGGGACTACTCTTTTTTTACCGTGATACCCACTTGGTACTAGGACAACTGGGTGATAGTCCAGCTTTGGCTTTACTTGTGTGCACCATAGCTATAGTGATACTCTATAGAGTCAAAAGATGGCTATTGCCTCTCACATTTACACTCACATATCTCTTCTCTCAATCTACTATAATGGTAGCCTCTGACCCTATGATGCTTATGGAAAATATATGGTATCGCTTTTATTCAGTCTCTTTTATCGTATTTATACTGTTTATGCTTACTGACCCTCGAACGACACCGAGTAAATGGACATATCAAATGGTTTTTGGTGCTGCTTTGGCACTCTTGGCTACCACTTTAGATTATATGTATGGTTTTAGGGTACAGCATATGTTTATGGCACTTTTTTTACTTTCTCCTCTAGTTGTACTCTTGGAAAATTATAGTCATACAGAGCATAAAACGAAATTACTGTTATTAACTACTACGATACTACTTTTATCTCTAGGTGCTATAATTTACGTCGAAATACAACCCCCGTATTATTTTGAAATGGATGGCTAATGAGCAAAGAAACAAAGTTAAGTATAGGGTTATTACTTGTAGGTATGCTATTGCTTGCTGTGTATTGGTTCTTGCCACAAGATGTCGCTACATCTAACAGTGTTATGCCTAAAAAAACTGTAGAAGAACGTGTAATCCTTCCTCAGTATGAAAAAAGTATATACCAAAATATTCCCCAAGTGCAAAGCTATCTTGCTGATTTGAAAAAAAATATACAAAAGGGAGAAGCCGTATTGCCACTACAAGAGAATGAACTCGACAGTGATGGGAGAAAAGTACAAAACATACTATTAAAAGATGCAGAGTTTCTAAAAGACACAAAGCAGGGCAGTACACTTTTACACAATGATATGATGCGAATTTTGCCTGCTATTGTAAGTAGTATGGATGTTAAAACAAAAAATATTTGTCAAGAACATACTTGCTATCAAGCAGAAAAATACAATTTTGTGACCAATACCACCACAAGAGCCATTGTAAATGTAGAAACTTCTGATGTACTCTCTGTAGAACACTATGCAGGGATGCAACCAGATATCTCTTTGCGTCTAACACACATTGCACAAGCCATAGCCTTGCATGCGCCAGAGGTAAAAAAAGAATTGGGTTTTACCCCTAGAAAAAAAGATATTACGATGGCAAACGTAAGAGGCACGATGAAAGAGTCTCCTTGTGAAAATACAACACATCTTTGTGTTGCTCCTACCTTTACCGACCATCGAAAAGAGCAGGCACTTTGGGCAGTAGTGGATTTGACAGAACTCAAACTTGCTGCAGCCAAATGGGCAGGTCTAGGTAAAACGACAACCCCTGCGTGTATCTCTGAGCGTTCTTTGCAAAACAGGTATATTATGGAAAACTATTGTCAAAAAGATTCTTATCTGGAGAAGAATGGCTGGAAGATTACTTACCGACTCACAGGTTCGGATGGCTTGGAGATAAGAGATGTTTTATTTCATGGTAAAAAGGTACTCACCTCTGCCAAAATAGTAGACTGGCATGTAAGCTATCAGCAAAAAGGTGGCGAAAAGCTAGATACGACTACAGAGACCTATATAGAAGGACGAAGGGTAGAATTCGTTAGAGGTGAAGAGGGCGATTATCTTTTTGGTTACAACGATGCGATGGGTTGCCCACTTTTCTCCACTTCGGTGGTGCTTGCATTTAATGGCCCTCAAGTAAGAGCATTAAAAAACAATGACGGATTTATGCTTACACAAGACTTTCGAAACCCTAAGTGGCCTATGGCATGTAACTATCGTTATGAAAACCGTTTTGAGTTTTATGATGATGGTGCATTTCGTGTAGTAGGGGTAAATAAAGGTAGAGGGTGTGGAGACACTGCACTCTATAGACCTGTGATGCGTATAGATATGGACATAGGCACAAAAGAAACTTTTTGGAGTATGAACAAGGGTGCGTGGCAAGTTAAACCGCAGGAATTTAAAGAAAAAGTACCAAACACTAAACCCTATGCCTATAAGATAACATCTTCTCATGCAGCAAGTAAAGGCTATTACATAGAGTCTAATCATGGGCAATTTAACGACAAAAGTAGGGGAGACAATGCAAGGATTTTTGTAACTAAATTTGCCCAAAAAGAAGGAGACCAAGATTTGCTCACACTAGGTTCTTGTTGTAAACTAGAAGAAGAGGGTGTAGAGCGTTATGTAGACGATACTGTGTCTATAAAAGCAGAAGATTTAGTAGTTTGGTATGTACCTCATGTTCGTAATGATGCTAAAGAAGGACGTGAGTATTGTTGGGCAGATACCTTCATTGGTGATGATGGAAACGTTGAGATAAAAGTATGGCCATGTACGGTAGGACCTAAGTTTATTCCTATTAAAGGAGGAGAGTAGTGCCTAAGTATTTACCTATTGTCATGACACTTATCATTGTAGGCTTAGCAGCTTACTTTGTTGTAAGTAAAAAAAATGAGCATAAGAAGATAGAAAAAGTTTCAGTATCTAAAGAAGCAAATATAAACACTATAGGTACATTCTCCAAACAAAAGACATGTTCTGTTCCCCCTCAGTTTTTAAAACAGATGAAGATACCCCAACCTGTCATCATAGACCTTTCTCAAAAACGTTTTAAAGGTATAGCCTTACATCATGGAAAAGAGTTTAACCAAACACTACATCCTAAAATATGGGAACAGTATGAACACTTTTCCACCTATGCTGTAGACACAAAAGGTAACATTTATCTGGTACCTACACCCTTTATATCTATTCTCCCTACAACATTTAACCTACAAAAAAACCTCTATAAACTAGACAGTAACACAGGAAAAATTTCTATTTTCATGCACTTTGATGATGTCCATCCCTCTGCCAATAACCCTTATGGGCTAAATGCCATTGTCTATGATTGTGATGATAGTACACTATGGGCAGCAGCCATAGATGAGTCTGACTATAGCAGTCAAAAAGGCGTCATCTATCACATAGACCTTCAGACAAAAGAAGTACTTCAAAAAATAGAAGGTTTTGATGTGTTGAGTATGGTACTACTTAAAAGTGACAAAGGCAAGTTTTTACTTGTGGGTTCTGCACGTGACAATGGACTTCATGCGTATCGGATAATAGAAAATAAATTAGAAGATAAAGCTGTAAAACTTTTAGAGCTTCCCCATGCCAATGAACATATACGTAAAATAAAAATAATAGCTAACAATCAACTGGAGTTACAATCCATCCCCTTTTCTTATACACTCATTGCCCAAACAGCAAAACAAGATCGCACAATACATACAGCCATTTATAAAAAAGACATAGAAAATTGGAGTGTATATATCCAATAATATAGTGTCGTGTTTAACATAAAATAACCCCCCCCATTCTTTTAATAATAATTGTGTTATATTCTAGATTGTATAAATGATTAAAAGGAAAAAGAATGTCAAAAAACACTCAACAAAATAAAGGATTAAAACTTTTATTTTTATCTGTAGTTGTCTCATCGTGGCTCAGTGCAAATATCACAGGAAAAGTCTATAGAGACTACAACCTTAATGCGACACAAGATACTTTGGAACCAGGAGTAGAAGCTTTGGTAGTGAAAGCATATGATGCAGCAGGTGCAACTATTGCAACAACCAATACAGATGCAGCAGGAGAGTTTACATTAAACACTGGTGCAGGTGATTATAGAGTAGAGATAACAAAACCAGACTATTTACATGATACAGCAAGTGGCTCTAGTACTGCAGCATCATCAACATTTAAGGCAACAGATGGAGCAACAGGGATAAACATAGGTTTACACAACCCTTCCGAGTACATAAGTGCAAATGCACAAGTCCTTTCTGTGACATTTGCAGCAGGGAAACGTGGAACATCTCCAAGCAATCCTACACTGAGATTGTTTCCTTACAATGCAACATCCTCGAACAATAATGAAGATGACGTAACAAATGTTGGTACGATAGGAGCTACAGGGGCAACATGGGGACTTGCCTATGGTAAAAGCACTAAAAAAGCATATATTTCAGCAGTCATTAGACGTCACATGGACACATCTCCAGACGGCTTAGGGGCTATTTATGTAACAGATTTAAGTGATACTGCTAGTCCTAGTACAACACTTTTTACTACAGTGACTAATCCTGGAACCGTTGCAGATGCAACAGCTCGAAATTTCTCTGGGAGTCATCTTTCTCATGACCCTGTTATGTCAGAGGTTGGAAATATGGGGTTAGGAGATCTTGACATTTCAGAAGATGGCACAAAACTGTATACCATTAACTTGAATACTCAAGAACTAGTGGTGATTGACATTGCTACAAAAGCAGAAACCTCATTTGCCATAGCCAATCCTTTTGGTGCTACATGTCCTACTGCAGATGTACGTTCATGGGGTTTAAAACCTCATGACGGTGCACTTTACATTGGGTCAGTATGTTCTACAGATATGTCTGTGGGTTCAGCAGTCTCTAAATGGGATGGTGCTAGTTTTACGACAGTGATTACGACACCCTTGAACTATACTAAAGGAAAAAGAATAGATTGGGCAAATCAACCCAATGGAGATGACTTCTCAGTATGGAACAGTGATGGCAATACATTGTTTGATGGTACATTAACAGCAGAAGGAAGACAAAAAGCAACCCCACAACCTATACTTTCAGATATAGAATTTACAGAAGAAAATGGAATGGTACTTGGCTTTGCAGATAGACTCTCTTTTTTAACAGGGTATTTAAATTATGGGTCAGATGTCAATGATAATACTTTATATCAGCAAGATGCTGGTGGTGATATTTTAAGGGTGTGTAAAGTAGATAGTGTTTACTACAATGAAGGTCATACAAATTGTCCTCAGCATCTTCACAATGGATATAGAGAATTTTTTGTAGGTGAGAAATATATGTTCAATAGTGCAACATATACTCACAATGAAACTGCGTTAGGAGCACTTATCTATAAACAAGGAAGTGGTAATGTGGCTACTGTTGCATATGACCCAAATAATCTACTAGAAAATGATGGATATGACCGTTCAGGTATATTATATCTCGATATGATTACGGGAGTACAGACAGGAGGACAATTACTAAATGGTGCAGGTACTATTGTATCGAATTTAGGGGGTATAGGAAAAGCAGGAGGCATGGGCGATATAGAGTTTTTATCTGATCCCGCACCCATAGAGATAGGCAACTATGTATGGGAGGACCTAAATAAAGACGGTATACAAGACCCAAATGAGCCAGCTATTGCTGATGTTGTAGTAAACCTTTATGAGGCAGGGACCCTTGTAGGTACAGCCACTACAGATGCAAATGGACATTACTACTTTGGTGGATTACCAAATACAGCTATGACAGGCGGTAATCCTTTAAAACAAAATACGGCATACGAACTAAAAGTTGCACTCAATGATACAGCCTTAAGCGGAAAAGTACCTACAACTCAAGATGCAAATAGCAACAATGAAGACCAAAGAGATAGTGATGGGGATAACGGTGTCATAGATGCAACAGCTTCTACCATAGCATACACCACAGGAAGTGCAGGACAAAATAACCATGACCTCGACTTCGGGTTTAAAACACCAGAACCCTCTATAGATATAGAAAAGGCAACCAATGGTATAGATGCAGACAGAGCAGGACAAGCAGTAGCTGTAGCCACAGGTGATGTCGTGACTTGGTCTTATGTTATTACAAATAACGGTAATGAAGTACTGACAAATATCGCTGCAAATGATGACAAAGAAGGCACTATAGTATGTCCTAAAACGACTTTGCAAGTAGATGAAAATATGACATGTGCATCAAAAATAGGGGAAGCAGGAGCTGTAGATTATGAAAATAATGCCAGTGTAACAGCACAAGGAGAAACAACGAATACACAAGTTTCTGACAGTGATCTAAGTCACTATAGGGTAAATACACCAACAGGCTATCATATAGGTACTCATTTTTGGATAGATGGTAATGCCAATGGAATATTTGATACAGGAGAAAAACCTATAGATGGTGCGCTAGTAGAACTTTTTGATATGAATGGTAACAAAATAGGTGAGACGGTCACAGTCAATGGTGGAGAATATGGCTTTGATGTCCCAGCAGGTACGTACCAAGTTAAATTTCATATTCCAAATACCCCAGAGTATGAAGGCTATATATTTAGCCCAGTAACAAATAACACAGATAATAATCTAAATATTAACCAAGCCAATAACCAAGGTCTTACTCAGTCAGTCACAGTAGGGCCAAATGCCAAAACAGAAGACTTGACCCTAGACGCAGGAATCAACTGTGGCTGTGCAAATGTAAGCACAGACAGTTCAGATGCACAAAGCATATTTAGTATGTTAGCCATGATGTTCTCTACACTTATGACAGCATTGTACTTTGTAAGAAGAGAAGAAGAGAATGAAACCCAAAATGTATAAGGAAACGAATATGAAAAAAACATTTAAAGAAACACAAATAGCCATTTCACTACTCACTGTATTAGCACTAGGAAGTAGCGCTTACGCGGGTGGTAAATATGTAGAACCTCAAGATGCACCAGTAGCACCTATAGCAGAGACTGTAAACCCACTACCTCTTTATGTTGGTTTGGGTCTTGTGGCTTCAGCTGTAAGTAAAGACTGCCCATGTGATGACGCAGATAGACTCAAAGATATCACCTATGGAGCACTAGCAAGAGTAGGTTGGGACTTTAACCAATATATAGGCATAGAAGCAAGATACCTAAAAGCAAGTATGGAAAAAGACTTCTCAACCACTACCCATTACGGTATCTTTGCTAAACCACAATACCACATAACAAATCAAATGAATGTCTATGTTCTTGTAGGATATGGACAAACAACTGTAGAGGGGTGTGGACTCAATGATGGTGAACTTGAAGAAGCAGGACTCTCTTACGGTTTAGGCTTTGAGTATGACTTCGGTAGTGATGACAGCCAAGGACAATACAGTAGAATGTTTGATGGACAAGGTGACCAAGAAAATGGTTGGGGAGTCTGGGCAGACTACCAAAACCTCTTTCATAATGAAGGTACATATAACACTAAAACAAATGTCTTCTCTGTTGGTGTTACTTACGATTTCTAGGAACTACTTTATCTCCTAAAAAATAATAGAAAAAGAAAGGTCATCTTTCTTTTTCTAAATACACTTCTTCCTTTTCTAGCCTCAATATAGAACATATTATTTATCTTGTCATGCAGTTGTTATACTTATGAAAATTCATTCCTTTTTAGGTTATAATATCTTTTATATATTAGCCAAGGAGTAATGTCATGGAAATGAAAAACTGTAAAACATTAGATGAAGCAAGAGATGCTATAGACAATGTAGATGAAGAGATAGTAAAGCTCATAGCTGTACGCAATGACTACATTAAACAAATAGCACATTTTAAAACAAGTATAGATGAAGTCAAAGCAGAAGATAGAATATCAGACGTCATCTCTAAAGTAAGAGCCCAAGCCATATCACTAGACCTCTCTCCAAACCTCATTAATGACCTCTATGTAAGAATGATAGATGGTATGGTAGAAAGTGAGATAGCAGAACTTAGGAATGCAAAAGGTCTGTAGGTTCTCACTTTACTGAAGGGTATTTACTATAAATAAGTTTAATATTTATTGTCACAATTATCATCATCATAATACCCTGCGATGGCACCTGCAGTTGCAGCAGTAACATCAATAGTAGCACCGACGACAGCACCAGTGATGGATATGGGTGCAGTGACAAGTTGTGTGCATCCCGTCATAAAGACCAAAATAATGATAGTATATAAAGTTGTTTTTTTCATGGCGAGAATTATAGCATAAACTCTTTGTGTAATGGTCTACACAAAGAGTATGTTAAAATAATTTATTCATATCAAATAAAAGGTTCATCATGAAAATTTTACTGCTTGAAGATGATGTGATACTCCAAGAGATTATAGAAGAATTTCTCATTGAACAAGGGTATGAAGTAGAGAGTTTTTTTGATGGGGGAAAAGCACTTGATGCCATAGGTACTTCTAGGTATGATATGCTACTTTTGGACGTCAATGTCCCAACAATTAATGGTTTTGAAATACTTACTTATTTACGGGATATTGGCAATACTACACCAGCTATTTACATCACATCACTCTCTGGTGTCAATGATTTGAAAAAAGGTTTTGATTTAGGTGCAGATGACTATTTACGAAAGCCTTTTGAGTTAGAAGAATTACAAGCACGTATTGAACATATCGTAAAACTCTATAAACTAGAAGTTGAGATAGAGTTTGATGGCATGAAGTTTGTACCCAAGGCACATCAAATATTTGTGAATGATGTAGTGATTGATTTGAGACAAAAAGAAGCACAAGTACTTGAATACTTTGTACGTAATAGTGGTAAAATCATCTCATGTGATGAAATCATAGAAAATGTATGGGATGATGGACATGTACCTACACATGCAACTATACGTACCTATATAAAGAATCTAAGAAAAATGTTTGATAAAGATTATTTTGAAAATATTAAAGGAGAGGGTTATCGTTTTAACATCGTATGAACGTAAATCACTTTTTCGTTTTTTAGCACTTTATTTGACATCTGTATTTATACTTTTGAGTATTATAGGCTATCTGTTTTTTGAAAACTCACGTGCCTCTATGAAAAGTGCAATGAAGTTTGAAATGATGTATCAAGCACGTATGCTTTCATCAAAAATAGCTATGCGTGCTATGAAAAATGAAGAATCTGCATTGAAAACCTTTAACAAAAAGAAGTTTCTAAAAGCGTTAAACCATTGTCGTTTTGAGGTAGGGTATTACGCGAACAATAAAAAACCTTTTTATACACAAATTGAGAATGTCAATACTTTTGATACAGATTTTTTTGAACATCATATGAAATGTTATACCGTGACTGAAGATAAAGATGAGCATTTAGGTATACGTTATGTAGTGCTAAAAGAGAATGAGTTGGCAAGGTCTCTTAGTGAATTACGCATTAAAATTTTAAGTTATTTAATACTCTCGTTTATTTTGATGGGAATAGTAGGGTATTTTTTAGGAAGGTTATTTCTAAAACCTGTAAGAGAACAGATAGAGTCGTTAGATCAGTTTATATCTGACACGACACATGAACTCAACACACCTATCTCTGCGATACTCATGACAGTAGAGTCACTGAAAAATGTAGAACCTAAAAAAATGCAGCGTCTTGAAGCAAGTGCAAAACGTTTGAGTATTATGTATGGTTCTTTAACCTATAGACTTGAAGGGGGCACGGAAGACTCAGAATATGTATGTTTGGCAAAGATTCTTGAAGAGAGAGTAGCGTTTATGAAAGAGCAGATAGATTCAAAAAGGTTAGAAGTCATACTTGATTTAGACCCGACTCAAATTTATATGCCAAAATCATCTGTACATAGATTGATAGATAACTTACTTTCCAATGCTGTTAAATATTCAGATGTAGAGGGTAGTATTTTTGTTACATTAAAAGCGTATGTCTTAAAAGTGCAAGACGCTGGCATAGGCATAGATAAAGCAACACAAGCAAAGATTTTTAGAAGATACTACCGTGCAAATGATGAACGAGGAGGTTTTGGCATAGGATTGAATATTGTACTTTCTATTTGTAAGAAGTACAAAATAAAATTAGGGCTTGACTCAAAAAAAGGAGAAGGAAGTACCTTTGTACTTACTTTTCCCAAGAGCAAATAAGGGACTATAATAATTACTCGACACTGTCCATTAAAATTTCGATGATGTCTGTCATAGTGAGAATACCTTGAAGTTCATTGTTGTCTATAATTAAAAGACGTTTAATACTAGCTCTTACCATCATTTTTGCTGCATGTTTTACATTGATTTCAGAAGAGATAGACATAGCAGGAATAGCTGCAATATCATACACATTGAGTAAATCAATGTCTCCATCTTCTGCTACAATACTTTGTAAAATATTTTTAAAAGTGACTAATCCATAGGCACCATCTTTTTGTGTCTTTTCAACAATGATGGAACGCACAGAATGTGTACGCATAAGCTTTAGTGCTTCTCTTACTGTGGCCGTTGGTACAACCGAGATAAGTTTTTCTTTTTTGGTCATTACTTCTTTTACTAACATTATTTTCTCCTTATAATATATATTTTACAGCATACATTTAATATCATCTTCAAATTTATGAAGTTCCTTGGTGTCAAGTCCTGCTACATGGCTTAGTGGCATAGTAAATGCAAAGCCTCCATTTTCAGGGTTGTCTATGTCGAATTCTTCTCTTAATGCTTTCATAACCTGCATAGAAAGCTTCCGAGGTAGTATAAAAAGTAGAGCAGACACATTTTCTTCTAGCGTGAGACCAAAAAAGACCTTTTTTTCTTCTAGTCCTATGCTTTTACCATGGAGTATAGTAACAGAACCAGCCCCATGTCCCTTAGCTACCTCTATAGCTGCTTCTTCATCTTTGTCGGCGATGACTGCGATGAGTGCGGTGAATTTCATGATTTTTCTCCTTTGAGTTTCTTATTTTTATAATACTCTGCATGTATCCCATACCCCATTACCGTTAGCATAGGAAACAGTGAGGCAAAAGCGATGAGTCCAAAACCATCTATGAGTGGGTTGCGTCCTTCTATATTTTCTGCCAGCCCAAGCCCTAGTGCTGCTACAAGTGGCACAGTGACGGTAGATGTAGTAACCCCACCAGAGTCATAAGCTATAGGCACGATGTTCTTTGGTGCAAAGTAAGTAAACACTATGACCATGACATACCCTGCGATGATGTAGTAGTGTATAGGATCACCTGAGACTAGTCTGTAAGCACCCAAGCTTATGCCCACTGCGACACCAAGTGCTACTACCATTCTAAGGACATTTTGTTTAATGTTTCCTTCACTTATCTCTTCAGCTTTAATGGCAATGGCAAGCAGGGCAGGCTCAGCCATAGTAGTGGAAAAACCTATGAGAAAAGCAAAAAGGTAGATGAGTAGGTTGTTCCCCATGCTAGTTAGTTGCAGGGCGATAGTCTCACCTATGGGGAAGAGTCCCATTTCTAGTCCTACTATAAATGCATAGAGTCCTAAAACTACCATGATGATACCAGTGATGATTTTATGCAAGTGAGCCACAGGTTTTTTGATAATCATATACTGAAAGAAAAAGATAACAATGATGATAGGAGCTACATCTTTAATGGTGTCAACCAAAGCCATAAAGGTGTCATAGGCTGAAAAAGTGTACTCAGATGCAACAGACTTTCCACCTTCAACTGCAGTGGTTACAGCTTGTACAGCTGTAGGGGCATCCATGAAGTTATACACGATGATGCCATAGACTTGGACAAATATCATAGGGGTAAGTGAAGCAAAAGCAATGAGCCCAAAGCCATCTATGGCAGGGTTTCTTCCCTTGATACTAGATGCCAGTCCTATGCCTAGTGCAGCTACAAGTGGTACGGTCACAGTGGAAGTAGTCACCCCACCAGAGTCATAGGCAAGCCCTATTATCTCAGGGGGTGCAAAAAATGTAACAACTACTACAATAATGTATCCAGAAATGATGTAATAGGCTATAGGGTGTCCAAGTAAGATACGAAGTGTACCTAAGGCAATGGCAAAACCAACAGAAAGTGCCACAGTCATACGAAGCCAAAATGCATCTATGAGCCCATTTGAAATGACTGCTGCCTTGTCTGCTATGGCTATGAGTGCAGGCTCAGCTACAGTGGTAGAAAAACCTATGGTAAAAGCAAAAGTGAGTAGCCAAAAAGTAGAGCCTTTTTTAGCAAAGTCTATGGCCAAGCCTTCTCCGATGGGAAAGATACCAAGTTCAAGTCCACGAATAAAGAGTGCAAGCCCTATGGCAACGATAGTTAGACCAATGACTATCGACAGCAGATTGTCAGGCACAGTTTGGATGATGAGTCCTTGAAACAGTGCCACAACTACGATGATGGGAAAGAGGTCTTTAAAAGCGTTTTTTAAATCCCCTGCAAATATTTTAATACTGTCTTTCATGGCTAGATTATAGCGATAAAAGGTTTGCAATAGGGGATGAAAAAGGTTATTTTTTAGATTTAAAATCTAAAGAGATTGAGTTTACACAATGACGTACAGATTTTTCTGTTTTTCTTTCACCTTTGAAGACATGTCCTAGGTGACCATCACAGTTGGCACATACTATCTCTATACGTCGTCCATCTGCATCGGGTATTTCTTTGACTGCACCTTCAACTGTGTCATCAAAACTAGGCCATCCTGTTTTTGAGTCAAACTTTGCAGTTGATGGGAAAAGCTCTGCGTTACATTGACGGCATGTGTACATACCTTCTTCATTAAATCAGATTTGAAGATGCAGTGGGGGGGAACATTTGTTTCATTGACAATCAACTTTAAATGGTATATACTATATGATATATATCATATTGAGGAGACTATCATGACACAGTTAGCAAAAGTATTTTTAAATGGTCGCTCTCAAGCTATACGTATTCCCAAAGAGTTTAGGGTTGAGGGCGATGAAGTGTATATTGAAAAGATAGGTGACTCGTTGATTATCACACCCAAAAAAGAGAACCATTGGGATAATTTCTCTAATATTTTAAGCGAGATTGATACCTCAGACTTCATGCGTGAAAGAACTGAACCTCCTATGGATAAAAGAGAGGAGCTGTTTTAATGCTCTTTATGCTCGATACAAATATGTGTAGCTATATCATCAGAGATAATCCAAAAGGAATATTTAAAAAGTTAAAAGAAGTGGAGCAAGACCATACCATAGCCCTTTCTAGCATCGTAGTCTCAGAGTTGTTTTATGGTGCGAGTAAAAAAGGCAGTGCCAAGCTTATAAAGGTGGTCAATATGTTTGTGGAACAGTTTACCATCTATGATTACAATAAAGCCTCTGCAAAAGCATATGCTAACATACGAACAACACTAGAGAAAAAAGGACAAGTCATCGGCGTACATGAGATGCTAATCGCTGCACATGCTTTGAGTTTGGGTGCTACTATAGTTACCAATAATGTGAAAGAGTTTGAGCGTGTAGAAGGTCTTAGTGTAGAGAATTGGATTTAAATTTACGATTAAGTTCATCCGATATCTATTTCTAAAAGTCTGTACTGATTGGTATAGTTATTTGGATTATACAAGGGAGTGCATACCTTGTCGCCGTCCGATAATTTTCTTTTGACAATAAGTACAAAACATGCTATTATACATATAATTAAACATAAAATTATAAGGATACTTCATGGTAGCATACACAAGAGATGAGATAATATCTGCAACAGACTTGGCAAGAAATGTATCGGGTACGCTCAGTAGCATCGTCAAGCATACCAAAGAAAAAGTAGCCATATCTAAAAACAACAAACTTGAAGCAGTCATCATAGACATAGAAGAGTACGAGAGGCTTAAAGAGGCGTATGACCTTATGGAGCATATAGAAATAGCCAAGATAGTCGAAGAGAGAAAAGACTCTCCCAAAGATAAATATATGACCCTTGAAGAATCGGCAAAACACTTTGGTATCAATTTAGATGAACTATGAAATCATTTTACATCCTGATGTCATAGCTAAAGATTTAGTTAAAATCTCTACAGCTCAGCAGAGACTAGTATTTAAGCAATTTCAAAAACTCCAAACTTCACCAGAACTGGGTACATTACTGGGCAATAAGAGTGGATACAACCTCAGTGGATGCAGAAAAATGTATGTTGATAAAAAGAAAATACGCATCGTCTATACGATTTTAGAAGAGATTATTACCGTTGAAGTGGTAGCAGTGGGCAAGAGGGATGATATGGCTGTGTAACTATTTATCGGCATTTGTATAATTTGGATAAATGCAAGAGGTTTGTTTTGTTATTTTAATTCCGATATGCATTCAACAGCTGGAGCTGTTGAACGAGTAAAGTATAATATCATCTCATTGTAGTTTTAGAAGGGTGTAAAAGGTTGTATTATTGAAAGTTTTATAGTATAATATATATGTAGTTGAGGATAGGTCACCGTAACCACTCTCGTTAGATTACCCGCTAGAGGTTTAAGAGCAGTCGCCCTGTCCCACTCCATTTTTATCTACACTATAGTATGTAACCACCCAATGACC
>Ga0256840_1000916_pt1 | contig 29034 bp, 24 predicted proteins | sample 355202metaG_FD_185969 | JGI IMG/M metagenome (GOLD analysis project Ga0256840, IMG submission 185969) | Hydrothermal vent microbial communities from Mid Atlantic Ridge, Atlantic Ocean - 355-202 | ecosystem: Environmental > Aquatic > Marine > Hydrothermal vents | place: Atlantic Ocean: Mid... | reverse complement strand
TCAAAGCACTTTTTAAAAGGTGGATATCGCTTTGAGAAAGTGATGAGAGCTTGTCACTTTCCATAAAATTGCCGTTGAGCAACGCAGGGATGTACACGTTTACCTTTCTCTCATTTGCAAGTTTATTCTTGAGAATAACATTCGATGGATCAGAGTGTAGTCCCATGCTGATGGAGTGTGTTACGCTTTCCACAAGCTCGCTCTTTCTTGATCTCAACATTACACAATCCGGATCGTTTGTCCACCACACACCATTCATAAAATTCCGAGTCAGAGCGTTTCTGATCGAATATTTTGCACTTGGCTGCCCAACATCCACTCCATTCCAATTTAAAGCCGTATCCGTACCTATTCTCATCAAATCTACATATCCTATCGACGGAAGAAGGGGTGCTCCACAACCAAGAATATGAGAATTCCCGACAGCTTTTCTTATAGTCTCCATTCCCTTTCTATAAGCCTCTACGGGAGTTACATTGAGATAACGTTTACCTGGAATCATGCCAGCAAAAAGAAAATCGATCTTGAAAAAATCGTATCCATATTCTTTCAGTGTCGAAAAAACACTTCTAAGCCAGTTCAAAGCTTCTGGGTGTGTCGTATCGAGTGCGTATATTTTCTTGCTCCAGTTTTCGTATGCCACAATTGGTTCACCATTTTTATCCTTTACAAGCCAATCTGGATGCGCTGTGAAAAATTTTGAACTTTCAGACACGCTAAAAGGTGCTGTCCATATTCCTGCGATCATCCCGTTTTCTCTCACCTTTTTTGCTAAAAATTCAAGTCCATTTGGAAATTTATCATTTGTCTTTAGCCAATCTCCTATGTCTGACTCGTATCCATCGTCCAACTGAAAGAGTTCGTATTTCATACCCAACTCTTTCGATTTTTCTATCTCACTGATGAAAGCTTTTTGTGAAATATCGAGGTAATAATCGTACCAAGAAGACCAGCCAAAAAACGGTTTTCCGATCCTCGGCTTATTAATCTTTGCAACTTTTTGAGCGTACTCATCTAACGTTTCTTCAAGCGATTTGTAATTTCTCTTAACCCATAGAGTACCCAGTTCCATCTCTTCGTTTGGCTTGAGCGTTTTGGCGATGTGGAATTTCGCTTCGATAATTCCATCCTTCAAAACGAAGTAAGGATGAGCGATCTTCGAAGAGAGGAATCCGGCGAATTCTTCATCCGTTGCGATGAAATAATCCGAAACCACTCCATCTTTGAATTCCCACGGGACTGCCGATGACATGAAACCAATTGGAAGATTCTTGCTCTTGACGGAATCAAATAACTCTTTGGGTTTTACAAACGTACATGGTCCCCAGGATTGAAAGTTATTTGCAAATAGCATTTCAGAAGGGGCAAGTTCCCCAAGTTCTAAATCTTTAATAAACTTCGAAACATTTGAGGGATTTTTCAGCGAAAATTCGATTCTAAAATCATTATCTTGAATTACATTGGCACTGATTTTAATGCTTTCAACATTAACGCTATGTTTTCCGAATTCAAGCTTTTCACCAAAGATCCTCAATTCTTTTCACCCTTTTTCATATATAAATCTTTCATCCGTTCGTACTATCACGCACTATCAATTCTGTTTTCAAAACAACTTTATCTTCAGGTTTCAAAAGAAGCTCAAAAGAAAGCCTACCAATAGTCCTTTTTTTCATCTTCATTGTCGTCAAACTTGGGGTGATAATAGAAGAATATGCTATATCATCGTAGCCTACAACTTTAACATCTCTCGGCACTTGAAGATTAACTTCTTTTAATGCTTTTAAAACTCCAAAAGCCATTAAATCATTGTACACAAATATTCCGTCAAATTCTACACCGCTTTTTATAAGCTCCATGGTAGACTCGTAACCACCATCAATTTCTATTCCACCTGTTTTTATTAAGGAGGAATTAATCTTCATTCCAGCTTCCTTGAGAGCTCTTTTATATCCCTCACACCTCTCTGTTGATGCTGTATTGTACGATTGCGCTCCTATAAATGCAATATTCTTACATCCTCTTTCTATCAAATGTATAGTTGCGTTGTAACCACCTTGTATTTCATCACTGTAAACCATCGGAATAAAACCTTCAAATTCCTTGATATGTCTTCCCATTATAACGAACGCAACTCTTAGTCTTTTTAATTCGTACAAATCGTCATACCTTTCCTGGCTTGGAGCTATCAACAAGCCATCGACTCTTCTTTCAAGAAGCATCCGAATTCCTTCTACTTCTTCCTGATAATTTCTACTAGTATTTACGAGTATCACATGATATCCATGTCGCTTCGCTGCAGATTCCACACCTTTTAAGACTTCCGCCCAAAATGGATTGGCATTGTCTTCAACTATTACTCCAACGATAAGAGTTTTTTGGCGCTTCAAAGACAAAGCAGATCTATTAGGGACATATCCAAGTCGTTTCGCAACTTCGAGCACCTTTTGACGTGTATTTTCATTTACATCCGGTTTCCCATTTAATGCTCTTGAAACAGTATTTACAGAGACCCCAGCGATTTTTGCTATTTGCTTTAAGGTTACAAAACTCATTTCATCCTCCATTTAACTTTCTCGCTCTAAAATTAATTCATTAAAGTATGTTCTTATTCAGAACCATTTCTCAATTGGCATCTTTACTTTAGCAATATAGGTCTTATCATCAAAGCAACTCTCATGAATAAATGCGACAAATAAGAGTCCGTGAGAGAAAAAGGCTATTTCAGAAAACACGATTAAAAACAAGGAATCTGAGATTAACTTGCATACTGTAAGTACACTATAACTCCATGAATATCGGAGTAGTTCCACTATAAAAAATCCTTTATAAACCTAATAAACACTTGAACTTTCTAAAATCACTTCTGTTTCCAACTTCACAAATTTTCATAACTTTTATGGGTTTTATTCCTTAATGTTCTTAGCATGATCACCTAAAACCACTATCGATGTTTCTATCTTTTATAGCATTTCAAAACACCTCTTTATTACAAAATTTGCAATAATGTGAAGTGTTGTTACATGATCAGCCTTGTGCAAAAAATAACACAAACACCCTTGCCCTCTGAAACTTTGAACTCAAAAATATTATGTTTCTCCGTCAGGAACTTTGAATTCTATTTACTGTTTTCCAAATCGCACCGAAAACCATATAACTGATATTGTCTTTGCTATATAGATGTTGATCTTTTTACAATCTTCAAAAGGCCTACAGCAGATGCGAAAGAAGAACAAAATTCAATATTTGCATTTGAATAATATCTATTAACCTTTAACTGCTCCGAATGTAAGTCCCCTTATCAAATATCTTTGGAAGATCAACCCTATAGCAATTGGCGGAAGCATGGTTATCAATCCTGCAGCTGCCAAAGGTCCCCATTCTATATTATAGCCAGTGACAAATCTTCCAAGATAAACAGGTAGTGTTTGGGCTGCGGAATCACTGGTCAAAACAGTGGCAAGTAAAAACGCACTCCAAGTTTGAACAAAACTAAGAACTATAACAGCAGCTACTCCACTTATACTTAGCGGAAAGATAACGTATCTGAAAGTTTGGATCCGTGTTGCACCATCAACATAAGCCGCTTCATCAAGCTCTCTTGGAACCTCATTGAGAAATGAAATCATTACCCATATTCCGAACGCCACTGCTGGAATAAGATAAACTAATATGAGACCAAGCCAAGTATTTAGCAAATGAACTTTCACATATATAACATACAAAGGTATAGCAATAGTTATAGGAGGAAGCATTCTCATAGAAATAAACCAGCCTGCCAAGGCCGTACCACCTATTTTATATCTTGATATAGCATATGCGGCCATTAGTGATATAGCTGCTGATATGAAAGCAACAGAAGAGGATACCACCAGGCTATTTCTTAAAAAGGGAAGAATTCCTTTTACAGCAAAATTAACTAACGTTGGGTGGTAGGGCCAAAAATGGGGAGGCCACGTATTCCATTCACTCATTGGTTTGAAAGCAGTTATTATTATCCAATAAGCGGGAAACAAAAAAACGGAAAGAATCAACGTAACAGCAGCATATCTTATAACCTTTAACACAATCCGAGTCGTTTTTCGATTCACTGTCAGCCCTCCCTCTTTAACTCCAATGTTTCTCCCAGATTTAAAACTTTTATTAACAAATTAACCAAAATGGCACTAACTATGAGCAATATAATTGCCAAAGCAGATGCATATCCTATATCCCAACCGTATGAAACACCGACTTTGTATATGTAAAAACTCCATGAAGAAGTTGCCATTCCTGGACCTCCCCATGTTGTCATGTATATCTTTCCAAAGATTTTCAAAGCATCTATTAATCTTATTATAAGTGCTATGTAAATAAAACTTTTCAAAGTTGGCAATTCCACATTTATAAACAGCTGCCATCTACTTGCTCCATCAACCCTTGCTGCGTCTATCAAGTCTTGAGGTACGGAGAGAAGACCAGCATAAGTAATTAAAAATATAAAGGGAGTCCATTGAATAATATCTAAAAAAAGTATGACAAATTGTGCGGTTGCTGCATGGCCAAACCACGCAATTTCTGGTACGCCAAAGAAAGACAAAAAATAATTCGCTGCTCCAAACAAATAATTAAAAATCATTTGAGCAGAGATTCCAAAAACGATTCCAGGTATCATCATTGAAATCAAGAATAACAGCCTGAATATTCTTTCGCCTTTCAATCCACGTATAAGAAGTCCGAACAAAACACCTATTGCCATTTCGATTGGAACTGCTATCAACAAAACCATGGTAGAAAACGTTATGGATCCCATAGCTAACGGATCATGAAAAATCTCAAAGTAGTTTGATAAACCAATGAACTGTCCTGTTCCACTCATTGACAAATTTAAATTCGTAAAAGACGTGTATATCATGTAAATAAAAGGATATATAGCCATAACCAAAAAAAGTACAACAGCAGGAAGTATAAAAAGTAATGCTATTCTTCTATCATGCATCCTTATTAAATTCTCCTTTAGCTCTTTTTCAGGTACCATAACAACTTCCTTCACAGATATTCTCTCCCCTCAGAAATATCAAAAAAGGGGTGAGAAAACACATTCTCGCCCCCTTAATCTGATTTTTACTTACTTGAAAGAACTTTCTCCCACTTTTGAGCAAGTTTTTTCAAAGATTCAATGGTCATAGGTATCTTTCCAGCAAGCATTTCAGAGAAATACACGTCTGTTATGCTCTCTAATTGAGGTTCTTGAGGTATTCTTGGTCTAAAAGTTTCTGTTTGATAAATAGTAGGAAGCGCTTTAACCCATGGTATAACTTTTTGAGCTTCTGGGTTATCGAGAATTGATTCCCTTATAGGAGCTATTCCGAACTTCTCAAGTACATGAAGGGTTGCCCATTTCGAAGTGGCAAAAAGTATAAATTTGGCAGCGGCTATTTGTTTTTCTAATGGAATGTATTTACTAATTCCAAGAGCCCAGTTTCCTGCTACTGATCTTCCAGGCATCGGAGCTATTCCAATTTTCTCTGAATATGGTTGAAGAGCAGGTGAAGATTTGAATTGCATATAAGGATTTGTCCACTGTGGACACATAGCTGTCATTCCTTGAGAAAAATACTCAATTGTTTGTCCATAATCTGAACCCAATGGGTCGGGAGCATATGGCATGAGAGCTTTCATATCCTCAAGTGCCATCAATCCATATTTATTGGCAAAAGCAGGCTTCCCATCTGATGTGAAGTAATCGCCATACGTTATATTAACAGACCCGAATTCTCGTATGCCTTCCGGACTTCTTCTATACGGTCCAAAGAACAAGGGAAACATATAAAACATTGTGTGGGTAGTTGGAAACATCAATGCTATACCAAATCTCGTTGGCGAATTCGAATTATACTTCTTCGTGAAGAATTTAGCAACATCCACAGCTTCTGCCCAAGTTGTTGGAACTCTCAAAGGTCTTCCAAACATGTCATAGAATTCTTTTTGATATTTGGGATTATTAAAGAGATCCTTACGATAATAGAATAGCATTGTATTATTGTAATACGGTAACCCTATTAGGTCACCATTCCACTCTCCCAATTTTTCCGCTAGAGGCAAGAGGTCATTCCGATCATAATTTTTTGGAATGATGTTTGAGTGTTCCTTAAAAAACTTGGTAAGATCCAAACAACCACTGTGAACACTACCTGCCGTCATAACATCCCAGGTGAAAATGTCGTAAACACCGGATTTTGCCCTTAAGTCTGCAAGTAATCTCGGATAGAGCGTCTCCCACGAAACTATAGAGACGTTTATTCTAATATCAGGATTTTGCTTCTCAAATTCTTGGGCAAGCCACTGTAAAGAGGGACCATTATCAGGAGACGTGATCAAGCTTAAACTAACACTTGCCATTGTCATCATGGCAAACAAACCCACCAAAACCGATACCACCATCAAAATGGTGTACTTCCTCATCCTACAACACCTCCTGTAAAATATTCGAAGAATATAATACGGATTTCCTCGAATTAACCTAATTACTAAGGCTCACCTCCTTTCACGATGTTTGCTTTCAAAGCTAAACTTCTACGTATTCAACGCCTAACAACTCACAAAGAATTTTCCATCTCTTACGCTGATCACCGAGATTGAAACATTGGTGGTGCGTACCCCCGAACTTCAACCAGCGATCAAGGCAGTTTTTGACACCCGTATCGGGTTTGAAAAAGAAATACGGCATTTCAACATGGGGCATCTCTTCTGTGTCAAGTACATTTCCTTTTGACACTACCAGTCTAAATTTTTCTCCTTCAAGAGCCACTAAAGAGGCTATTGTCGCTGAACCAGGCTGTGCACTGAAAACAATCGTTGGAGGATTTTCAAGACCACCTATGCCAAGTTCTCTATCAATAAGCTTTATTGGACGATCCTTCCTTGCTGTTTTCCAATTTCCTTCTCCCATATGGCTTATCAAAACAGAATCTCTTTTGAAGTCCATTGCATACATTTCTGCAAAATGTGCGTCACCAGCCAAAATGTGCCCAGCTGCCACGAGTGTTGCTGCACACACGTCACCTTCTGCTCCGTACCCGTACCCTTCGGCCATAAGATCGGAAGCAGCCATAAGTGGGAGCTGCTTGAATCTTTTGTCATCTGCGACAGTCTGGAAATATATGCTAAATGCTTCGTAACCTTTTATTTCCAGAAATTTCCTTATTGCAATTTCAAATCTTGCTGCGTATCTATGATCCTCTTTCTTTAACTTTGGATCTACTTGAAATTGCTCATTTTGCTTTTTAATGAGCTCATCGATCTCTTTTTCAGTTACTTTCTCGAACAGTGAGTAAATAGAACCCAAACTTTCGTGGACGATTTGAGGCCCTATCTTTCTCAAAAATGCGGACGAGTCTACCGTTATATCACCCATGCTGGGCATTTGTCCAAATACAGCAACTTTCATTTGCTTGAGTTTTTTGGTAGTCTGTGCCGCTTTTGCCCAATCGAGGAAAAATGATTTGAACGTTTCGGATTTCCAGTCGTCCGATATGACTTCAAAACTCACACCAGCCCTCAACATTGCGTTTGCATTATCCTGAGCACCATGAACACCTTGATTGTATGTCAGATCCCCCATGTCCCAATTATATGTAACTGTTGGAACAGGTTGAATGTTCGCAAGAAGGAGCGGCAAGTGATTTTCCTGCAATGCCCTTACAAGTCTCATTCCAGGGCTATAGGTAAGCATGACAATCATTATGCCGTCGACATCCGAATTGTTGAATTCTCTGACACGTTTTTCTATGTCTTCACGCACACGAGCAGGTGAGTTGAAAACAATATCTGCGACATCACTTAGCTGTTCTACAATTTCTTTTGCATAGTTTGCCTGTCTTTCTACAATACCCGGCAACATATCATCATAAAGCTCTTGCATAATTCCCAAAAGGCCTATTTTCGGTTTTTTCGCTTTCAGCAACACATGCCACCTCTCTTTTAAGAAAATGCGGATAATTTGGGGAAAATATTTTTTATTCTTTGGTAAGCTTCCAAATAAACCTTGTAATACTCATTGTAAATTTTATGATTTTCTTTATCCACACGTATTAGCGGACGAAATTCGATCCATTCTTTTATCCTTTCGGGCTTATCAATAACTCCTGTCCCAAGGCCGGCTATAAATGCATCTCCTAAAGGTGCTTCTACATCTTTTGATAGGCGTTTCATGTTGAATCCAGTTACATCCGCAAATATCTTTACCCAAAACTCTGACCTTGCCACTCCTCCCACAATCCAGCAATCGGGATTTAATTTCATTCCAGTACCTATTGCCACTTCCATATTATGTCTTAGGGAATACGCCGCCGATTCCAACATGGCTTTGTAAATGTGGGCACGTTTGTGATAAAGACTCAATCCCAGTATGGTGCCCTTTGCATCCGGATCCCAGATGGGAGATCTTTCACCCATAAAATACGGGAGAATTATTACTCCATCACTCCCAGGAGGAATCATTTTGGCCTCCGTTTCAAGGAGGGTATAAGCAGATATCCCTGTTTTCTTTTCGACTTCTTTTTCGTAACTGCCGAATTCATCTCTAAACCATCTCGCTAACGCACCAGATGTGGCACTCCCTCCAAACGTGTAAATCATTTTATCTTCGTGGACAACGTAAGGAAAGCTAACCAAAGATGGAGTCAAATATTTACCGTCATGAACTGTCCCCCAACACATTGATGTGCCAGCCATCGCAACATGCTCTCCCTCGTTCAGTACCCCGGCACTCAATTGTGCCACGGGAGCATCGATCCCTCCGGATATAACTGGCGTTCCTTCCAGTAATCCTATCGCATCAGCATATTCTTTGCGTAATTTGCCCACCACATCTGTGGATTTCATTATCCTTTTTGGTAACTTCTCTTTTGGTATTCCTAAAATTTCACACATCTCATTCGACCATGTACGTTTGCGTATGTCGAAAACTCCACCTATGTTCCCGGCTGAACTGTAATCAGTTGCCAATTCATCAGTTAGCTTATACACAATGTAATCCTTTGGTGTGACAAATTCATAAGTGCTCTCCCATACTTTTGGCTCATGCTTCTTTATCCACATCATTTTAGTAAAACCATAGTAAGAGTCAACATAATTTCCGGTTATGCCAAATATTTTGTCCTTGGGCACATTGTTTTTCACCCACCGTGTTTCTTCTCTTGCTCTCCGATCCATCCAAATCAAGCATGGATATAAAGGCACTTTGTTCTTATCCACAGGAATTCCCGAGCCGCCATACAGCCCACTAAAAGCAATTCCAGCTACATCTTTAGCCTTTATTTTAGACTTTTCTAAGCACCTCTTTAATGTCTTAACAACTGCACTAAGCCATACATCAGGCCATTGCTCAGCCCATGAGTGTTTGGAAGTCAGAACGTCGTACTCCTGAAAACTATCGGATACAAAGGTGCCTCTTTCGTCAACGATCACAGACTTAGTCCCTTGAGTTCCTATGTCTGTACCTATTAAATACATTGAACCGCTCCTTTTTGTATAGATTGTATAGAAAATTTATTTTGTTTGCCCGTAATGTTTATGGTGAAACTCGTACAGTCTAAAGATTTCGTCTTCATTCAATGCTTGAGGCTTTCCCATTGTTCTTGCAAAATACGCTATTTTAGCTACTTCTTCAAGAAATATTGCTTTCCTGAGAGTTTCGCTTATATCTTTACCAACAACCAAAACACCATGGTGATTCAAAAGAACTGCACCTGCCTTATTCATTACCGCTAACGCAGCTTCACCAATAGCTTCTGTGCCTACAGCTGCGTATTTCGTAACGGGTATTTCAATCCCAAAAACGTCGGCTTGAGCAGTACTATAAACAGGCAACGATTCTCCTAAAATGGCAAAAGATGAAGCATATGGAGAATGTGTATGAATAACACATCCAATGTCAGCTCTGTGTCGATAAATGTACAAATGAGTCGCAGTGTCTACAGAGGGTCTTTTATTTCCTTCGACTATGTCTCCTTTCATGTTAACAGCAACAAAATCATTCGGAGTTAATTCGTCGTATGGAATACCTGACGGCTTTATAAGAATATGCTCATTAATCTTTACACTCACGTTTCCACTCGTGTACTCTACTAAATTGTATTTCTCGAGCATAATATGTGCGTGATAAAGTTCTTTTCTGAGACCTTCGTACATATTTTTTCCTCTTTTCATTATTCATTATTTGAATAAGCCATCTTTAACCTTTAATAACTCTAATCGATACCGGTATCGTTACCGACAATTATTTGTATCATTTTATCTCTAAAATTGCAAATCCGTTTTTGGGTATTTTGAGATGATTTTAACCATTCTTAATCTTTTATAAGCCTTTTCCTCGCTAATTCTTAAAATATCTCAAAATTCCTTCATTTTACGCTTTTGCATAGTATGAAAAACTTTGCCACTCTATAACTCGTGTTCTTTTTCGATTATCACTTCTTGATTCCTTGTTGCAGGAATTAACGAACAAGACCGATCTGCATAATTTGAGATTTCAACCGAAAAATATCATAAATATTCTTCGATCATAATCGAAATTTATACAGGTAAGCTATACTACATGATAGGTAGGATGTTAGAAAAGCAATTAAATCGTTACTTTTTTATGTGGGCTCTGGTTGTAAAAAATCAACATGCCTTTGATTCACCGGGGTCAGAGTTTTTGATCCACCTCAGTAATCTTACTGTAACTTATACAAAGAAGAGTGAAAAAATCTTGTACAGCATGATGGATCCTATGATAAGAGGCGTCGTTTGGAAATGACTTTTTTAGTTCTCTATTTGGAATGGGAATGATGCTTTGCAAATGAATTCTCATTTTGTCGATATCGCTTTTTCTATTAAATATCCTTCTAAAACAGCGTACAGCATGGTCAACACAACCGTGATTAAGATAAAAGGCCAGCCTAAGAATCCCGCAGCGTATGGAATCCATGGTGTTTTAATAGCAAATGCCCCTATCATAGCTCCAACAACGGCAACTCTTGCACCTTTTCTCAAAAAAGTTCTATATAGCGGAAAAAGAATCCATAATGGTCCCACAATTAAAGTACCAAAAAGGGTACCAAGAACCACACCTTTGAATCCGCTTTCTTTTCCCATAACACGCTGAACGGTTTTGGGAGACAAAAAGATGGATAAAAAACTTGAGAATAGTACGACACACACAAAAATTGGTAACATTTTAACCAACAACCATATTCCTTCTTTAAAGGCAAAAAAAGTTTTGTCAGGAAAAACGAAGAGAAGAACGACGTAGAGTAAGCCGACACTTACCTCAAACCAATACTTTCCCAATATATTCTTCATAATGCAATTCCCCCAAGAATCCAGCCTGTGAGTATGCCTATGATGATAGCTCCCATAAAAGCAAGAGCATTTCTTATCAACGTAAAGTGCCTGCCAAAAATGGAGATCTCATACGGAATCGTCACAAATCCAACCATAACCCAACTGTTCAGAAATATTGCCGTGGCAGTGATCGTTGCACCCTTTCTCAAAAGTAAAGCACCCATAGGATACGCTGATGAAACCGGACCCATAACTATTGTTCCAAAAATAGCTGAACTTAAAATGGAAAGAAATTCATTTCCCTTTCCAACGAAAGTCATTACGACACTTTTCGGGACGAATCGATCAAATAAACCTATGAGAAGAAATATTGAAATAAGCATGGGAAGCTGCTTAAAAAACTGCACTCCACTTTTTCTCACAGCTTGTTTTCCACCCTTTTTGTTCTTTTTGAAAGCATACACATAGCTTAAAATCACGATCACCCCGTAAATCGCAGCTCCCCAGAGATTCATACGTTAAATTCCCACTTTCTTTTCTAATTTCGCCACACGCGATTTTAGATCAGCAATCTGTCTGCGAAGGTCGACATTCTCCTTTTTCAATCTGTCAATTTCGCTTTCTTCTCCGCTTTTTTCTTCGTGTTCCTCACTCTCTTTTTTTCCTTCTTCAACGGTTATCTTAGATTGAAGAAATTCTTCGAGCACATCTTTCACTTTCCCGTAAGCCCCCGTGACAGTTTTTATTCCGTAATCTTCAAAGTATTGTTGGGCTCTGGGACCCATGCCACCTGTGATGATTACATCAACACCTTGCGTCTTCATGTAAGATGGCAGTTCTCCCGGATTATGTCCTTCAGCCATCGCATTTGGAATAGATTCAACACCTTTAACCTTGTTTCCTTCCACACTTACTATCACATAATAAGGACAATGCCCAAAGTGATAGCTTAAAACACTTTCCAAACCGTTTTGCTCGTCTGAAGTGAAGCAAATTTTCATGACAAATTCCTCCTTCTCAAAACCTTCAATTTTTTTGCCGAAGCAAACCGTTTATTTTAGATACTAAATTCTCCATAACTTTCAAATTATCTTTAGCGTTGCTTACCCATCTTTTCAAGAATTCGACACCTCCATCTGTTATGAAATAAATTCTTTTCGATGGACCAGATTCTTCATTTTTCCATTTCGATGAGATTAATCCACCACTTTCCATATCACGAAGCAACCTGTATGCAATGCTATAAGGAACGAAGTGAGGATTTATTCCCAAATTTTCCAATTCCTCAACGAGCGAATAGCCATGGGAAGGATTTTTCAGTAACAAATACAGAAAAGCGACCGTCAACACATTTCCGGATTTAAAGCCAAATTTCGCACATCTTTTGCCTTTCATATTGATCACCTAAGGTATTATATACATATATATACATTTTGTCAATAGAATAAAAGAATAAACTTGATTTTTGAAAGTGATATACTCAACTGGGTACTAAAATGGAAGTTGAGTGATAAAGAAAGCATCGTGATATCCCGAACATCACAAAAGAGCGAAAGACAAGAAGAAGGGGAAGATTATGATCACAAACAACTACACCACAAATAAGTCTCTCTTTTCAATGTATCAAAGTTCGAGAGAGAATGTTAAGTTTTCTGTAAAAGACTCAAAAGAACACAGTACGATAGAGTTTATGAGTCCTAAGCTTTCTGGTGATCCACAAGTTGATCGCGCACGGGCACTTCTCTTCAAATCCAAATCACCAAAAGGAGCGATCATTTTCATTCACGGAACAGGCCAAAAAAATTTCGAACCTCTTCAGTATTATCCTAAATTTTTCTTAAAAAACGGATACACCGTTATGATGCCTGTTTTACCTTATCATTTTGAAAGAACACCAAAAGCGAAAAAAAGCGGGATAGCTTTCATAAAAGGCAGCGATGTTGAACTTGCTAAACGCTTCGATCAGGCTGTCACCGATATTCTAACTTGCGTGGATTATCTTGAAAAAATCGAATTCGAAAAGGTTAACATCATGGGATTCAGTTTCGGCGGAATGATCTCAACGATCGCAATGGCAATAGATAAGCGGATTGAAAAGGGTGTTTTCGTCGTAACTGGCGGAAATTATGAGTACATAACGTGGAAAAGCATAGCCACGAAGATCTTGCGTGTATCTTACGAGGAAAACAAAGCTTGTAATCCACATGAATGTGCCTTAAAACATATTATTTTTGATAATGTGGCGAAAAACTTTAAATCACTTGAAGACTTAAAAAAGATGCCAGTATGTTTCACATATGATCCCTCAACGTTCGCACGTCTTATTCCACCAAGGAAAATTCTTTTCTTTAAGGCCGCCTTCGACCTTTTTATACCAAACAGATCCTCTGATGATCTTTGGAAGCGACTTGGAAAACCCCGAAGATATGTTTTGCCTTCAGGTCATCTCAGCGCTCATCTCATCTTCAAGAAATTCATCGCTCGAAAGAGTTTGGAATTTTTCAACTGAACGACCGAAAAGAAGAGTCAAGACTATCAACCAAGATGAAAAAGGCACTATCTTAGGAAATACCCTAATTAGAATGAATACTATCGCAATTAAACCGGATATAGTCCCATCGATTCGAGTATGTTTGGTGATTTTTTGGTATTCAGAAGGATAAGTGGTATATAATAGTTTGTTTAACGAACAAATCGAAAGGATGTGTGTAAAGTGAAAATACTGTTCAAAGGCGCAAAGGTTTTTCCAATTTCATCTGAACCATTCGTAGGCGACGTGTCAGTGGAAGATGGAAAAATAAAGGAAGTAGGAGAGAATTTAGTTTTCGATGCAGATCAAGTTATCGATCTTAAAGGGAAATTCCTTTTTCCAGGTTTTGTGGATGCGCACTCACATCTTGGCCTTTACGAAGAGGGCGTTGGTTCCTTTTATGCTTCTGACGGTAATGAAATGACAGATCCAGTTACACCTGATGTTAGAGCTATAGATGCGTTCAATCCACAAGATCCAGCAATTAAAAGGGCGCTTCATGGTGGAATTACAACTGTCATGATCTTGCCGGGAAGTGCAAACCCAATAGGTGGTCAAGGTGCCATTTTGAAACTCAATCCCTCAATTGTTGACAAAATGATCATCAGAGAACCTGCAGGATTAAAAATGGCCTTTGGAGAAAATCCCAAAAGAGTCTATGGAGAGCAAAAGAAAGCACCTTCAACACGACTGGGTGTTGCTGCTGTGGTGAGAAACTACTTCTTGAAGGTTCAAGATTACATGGCAGAAAAGGAACTCGCCAAGAAAGAGGGGAAACCTTTTACCAAGAGAAATTCAAAATATGAAATAGGAGAAATGGTACTGAAAGGTGAAATTCCGGCAAGAATTCATGCACACAGAGCAGATGATATCCTAACCGCTATGAGGATCGCTGAAGAGTTCAATTTTAAGTTCGTAATTGAGCATGGAACAGAAGGATACAAGATCGTGGAAATTTTAAAAGAAAAGAAAATTCCTGTAGTTGCTGGACCACTTTTAACTTTCAGAACGAAATACGAACTCAAGGATATGACAATGAAAGCTTTGAAAATCTTGAACGAAAATGGGATACTGGCTTCTTTGATGTGCGATCACCCGGTCATTCCACTCGAATACTCTTCCATTCAGGCAGCAGCCGGTTTAAGATATGGATCAAAAGAAGATGACCTTCTCAAAATGATCACGATCAATCCTGCAAAGATCATCGGAATGGACGAACGAATAGGTACAATAGAAAAAGGAAAGGATGCTGATCTGGCTGTATGGAGTGGGCATCCATTTGATATGTCCTCAAAAGTAGAATCTATCTACATAGAAGGCAAAAAAATATCACTTGACTAATTTCAAAAAGGGCGCTTGTCAGTGTGCGCCCTTTTTAAACGAGAGAAGAAAAGCCCGTCGTTCGCTCAGCCCTTGAAAGTGCTCTTTTGAAAAGCTTTAAGCCAATGATCAAAGAGCAAATTGCAAAAGCAGAAAGTACTATCACGTCGATCATCACGTTCTTGTTGGAAAAACTTGCTCCGTTGATCGCTATTCGTCTTACAGCATCAAATGCGTAGGATTGCGGAAGCATGTACGATACCCATCTGACGCTTTCAGGAAAAAGAGAAATGGGGTAATATAATCCAGAGAAAAGTTGAGTGAGAACACCCAACGTCCATGTGAAAGGCTCTCTTCCTTGCTTTACTTCTAAAAAGAAGAAATTGGATGCTCCGATCAAGCCTGCTCCAAATGAAAAACACGTCAGCAACAAATACACTATCGTCAAATTTATGAAAGAGTAAGGAAAAATTAAATCAACTTTGACGATGAATATGAAGGTGAAAATAAAAAGAAGCATTGTCATGGTCTTCAGCAGAAAATTCCAAAGCATTTCACCATAGATGTAAGTTTGAACACCATCTGAGAGCGTGGCGTATATTTCGAGTCTCTTCTCCCAGAATGCGGCAGACAAGGATTTGAAAGGTGTTAGAAGAAAAGCCTGAGAGCTCTGGAAAAAAATGACGCCAAAGACCACGTAAGACACGTAATTCCCTCCAAATTCTTTGAAGCTGTCCGACGAAAATCCCTGAATGAAATAGGCGATGAAGAACCACACAAAAACGGTCACGTATCCCTTTATGATCTCAAGCACGAGATTTGAAGGATAATATTTTAAGGCTTTGAATTCGATCCACGCAAAAGAGAATATCGCCCTTAGCTCATTCATCTATACGGTCACCTTTTTGAAGATATCATTTAGCGTTAATCTTTTGGTTTTTATATCCATTATTTTTCCATATTTTTTTACCGATTCGATGATCGCAGAAATTCTTAGGTCAACATCTTCAACATGAAAATTGAGTTGAAATTCTTCACCAACACGTATTATTTCCACTTTCCACATTTCTTCTAATCTCTTCACATCCAACGCATTGAATTTCCCGATAATGGTGATCTCTTCACCATCTGCAAAAGTGTTTCTCAATTCTTCAACACTTCCAACGGCTTTCACTTTTCCGTTATCTATGATCATCACTCTATCGCATATTTCTTCAGCTTCTTCGATGAGATGGGTAGTCATGAAAAAAGTTATTCCAAATCTGTTTCTCAAATCAACTATGAAATTTCTTATCATCTTAGCCGCTTCCATATCGAGCTTCACTGTCGGCTCATCTAAAAAAACAAGATCGTGTTTTACAAGTAAAGCTCTTGCTATTGCCAATCTTTGACGAGTTCCAGCAGATATTTCCATCGCCCATGTGTCTTCAAATTTGGCAAGCTCGAGAGCTTCCATAACTTCATCTATGGACTTGTCCACCTCTTTCGAAGGTATTCCATAAACAGTTGCCCAAAAGAGCAGATTTTGTCTCACCGTTAAAACCGGATCTACACCTACGTCCGCCGTAGGTGCAACTAATGAGACACTCGCCCTTATCTTATTAGCTTCTTTCATCACATCATAGCCCAGCACTTCTCCTTTTGCCACATCGGGTATCAAGAGCCCTGCCATTACCTTTATCAGCGTTGTCTTTCCGGCACCATTTCTACCGAGAAGGCCAAAAATTTCTCCCTTTTCGACATGCACATCTATACCATGAAGCACTTCCATTCTTTTCTTTCTCTTTCCGTAGGACTTTCTAATCCCTACCAAATTTATCACTGCCATCTTGTCAATGTCCCTTCTTTTCTTGCCTTTTGTATCCCCAAATAATAAAGGTAAAACCCAAGTGGAAACAAAACAGCGCTCAACAAGGCTAAGGCTAAAGTATCAACAACAATAGGCGAAAAATTCAAAACGTACTGCAAAAGCAGAACCGGTTGAGTCAAAGACGCACCTGGTAATAGCGCCCTCCTAAAAAGGTCAAGCGCGTACGTGTGTGGAATAAAAGAAGCCAAAATTTGAAGGTATTGTGGAAGTACATTAACTGGATAATAATATCCTCCCACGAGTGCTATTACGACATCTTGTAGTATGAAACTTACAGGTTCCGTCCCTCTTTTGAAATTCAAAAGATAGAATGACGACGCACTTATCATTCCTATTCCAAAGGTGGAAAGTCCTATGAGCACAACTCCTAAGATCACATAAAGTGGTACTCTGAAAGTGAAGCTTGCACCAAAAAAGAACCATCCGAAAAGAAACGCAAGACCAACTCTCGGGTAGTCATCTATAACTGATCTGAACATTATCCCGATCACTGGTGTAAAATAAGAAAGCGGGCTTAACATATAAAGATCCATCGTACCATTCCAATATATCCTTGCGACTCTCGGAAAGGGATCCCCAAGATTAGTATAAGATATGTAATAAATTGAAAGACCTATCACAACAAAGGAAACGTAATTCGTTCCATAAGCTCCCATCAGATGGTGACCCACAAGAAGAGATATAAGGAAAAAGATGGATGTATTTATGAAAACATCTATTATCCATGTCCAGATGTTCACCCTGTATGATGCCCATATTACCATCTCCCTTTTCGAAAAGGCCCATACAGCCCTTAACTCATTCACGAAATCATTCATCTCTCACGATCCTTACATAGGCATCTGAAATGTTTGGTGAACTCCTCGTAATATTATGAATAACAGCATTTTTAGACAAAAGGAACGTTATAAAGTCGTTTAAACTACCTTTCAATAAAAAGCGCAATTTGATCCTTTTATCTGCAACCGAAAAAGCATCAATGATTTCAACCATTTCATCCAAATTGAAAGCGCTTATGTTAGAAAGTTCAGCTTGGTAGATCCGACTTGTTGAGAATTCTCTCAAAAGAGTTTCAGGCTTAGAGATGCTCAAAGATTTTCCATTCTTTATGATCATAATACGATCGGCATAGCCTTCGAGTTCCTTTGGATCATGAGATGAAAAGATAACCGTGCGATTCTTCTTACGCTTCAAGATGAAATCCCAGAGTCTTTTTCTTGCAAATGGATCGAGAGACGTTGTCGGCTCGTCTAAATAAATTATAGGGCGATCTGCTATAAGTCCACGGGCAATGGTCAACATTTGCCTCATTCCAGCGCTCAGCTGTGGAATTGTTTTTTCCACATATTCATCCATTCCAAGTGACATTATCACTTCATCGATCAGTTTTTTTGATGTTTTTCTTGGGATTTTGAGAAGATCAGCATAAAAGAGCAGATTTTCATACACCGTGAGTTGCCATTCGAGCCCCATCCATCCGGATGTCGAAACGTATGCTATTTTGTCTTTTACTTTTTCATGATGGTCTATTAAATCAAAATTTAGAATTTTCGCATTTCCAGACGTGGGATAAAGCAGGCCACTGAGAAGCTTTATGAGAGTTGTCTTTCCAGCACCATTCGGACCAACTATCCCGAAAAATTCTCCCATTTCAACAGAAAAAGAAAGAGCATTCACAGCAACGACTGTTCTCATTTTTTGAGCTCTGAGTTTGAAAATGTTCTTAGCCCACAAGCCCGGCCCTTGTTCTTTCATTCCGCGTACATACGCTTTTACGCTATTTGGTACCGTTTTGTAGATCTTTGTAAGAGAGGTTGCTACAATAGCGTGCAAAAAAATCACCTCATCATAAATGATGATGGGTAGAACGCAAACTGACAGTCAAATTGCACGTATACGAAAAAAGTTAGCAACACAAATTATATCACAAACGTGACATTAGGCATTGGCATTTCTTTAGTAATTAATCCTATTTTCTCTACTTTAGGCAATGGGGGAAAATTCTTCTGTCTGTGATAACTTTTCTAAACTCTTTCCTTTAGACTCTGGCAGAACAAGTGTCGTAACTATTCCTAAAAAGGCGAAGACAGACACGACAATGAATGTTCCATTTATCCCAATAAAACTGTTCATTATCGGAAACAGCAAAACACCGAGAAAAGCCCCAAACTTCGCTATGCCAGATGAAAAGCCGTGCCCAGTAGCCCTGTATCGAGTTGGAAAGAGCTCAGATGGTATTACAAAGGTGGTCGTGTTTGGCCCGAATTCTGTAAAGAAGTAGCTTACACCATACAGTGCAAGGAAGAGTGGAAAATTCTTTACAATTTCCGGAATGAGACCCGTAAGCAAAAAAGCTATTCCCATGACCATAAATCCTATGAGTTGTATGGTTTTTCTGCCGATTTTGTCCATGAAAAGTATAGCCAAAATGTATCCTGGAAGTGCAAATACAGTAAAGATTAAAAAGCTACTTAATATCTTGGTTTCTAAAGTCATATGTGGAGATATGGAATTTATGATCATCGGCGTCGATATGGTGTTTCCGTAATAAGCGTAATCCATTAAAAACCAGCTACCTGCGGTTCCAAAAAGTGTGATCATATAGTGCTTATTCTTAAAAAAGTCCTTCAAGCTCGCTTTCTTAGCAAATTGAGGTTTAACAACGGATACAGCTTTTACATCTGTACCTCTAAAATCCTTGACAGCTCGAGCAGCAGCTTTTACATCGCCCAAAACTTGAGCGGTGTAGCGAGGGGACTCTGGAATTTTTCTCCTCAAATATATTACCATCATAGATGGAATCGCTCCCAATCCCAGCATGAGGCGCCACGACAGATCGATAGGTAAAGATGTTGATATCAACAGCAAGGCAACGAGTGGTCCAACAATGAGTCCCAAAGCTTGCATAGAAAAGACAAGTCCAACGAGTTTTCCACGATCTTTTCGGTTGGAATATTCGCTCATTATGACTGCACTAACTGGATAGTCGCCACCTATACCAATACCAAGTAAGAATCTTGACAAGATCAGCCATCCAAAGTTTGGAGAAACTGCAGATAGCAAAGCTCCGATCGTCATTATTACAGCTTCAACGCCATAAACTTTTTTCCTTCCGAATTTATCTGCAATCCTTCCAAAAATGAATGCTCCAATGAACGCAGAGATCAAAGAAGTACTTCCGACAATACCAGTTTGTGTACTGCTAAGATGCCATATAGGAGCAACAACGGATAAAACAATCCCTATTATGAAAAGATCGTACGCGTCTGTGAAAAATCCCATACCTGACACGAACATGGCTTTGAAGTGATGTTTGTCCAATTTGACTTCATCGAGGTAATTTTCCAAACTTTCCATTATCTCGCCTCCCGCAGGATATGATCTAATAGAAAGTTTGCCCCAGTTTTATCAAGTTTGCCAAAGCTTGTAGTTTTGTTTTCCTTATCTTTACCGCACCATTTGCAACATTTATCCGTTTAACTCTCCAATATCCCATGTTTTGTAAGAAAATGCGTTGATCTTCCAATTTACTTGATCCAGTGAAAAAACCGTTGGGCCTATGTCTGTGTGAATACTTATCGTTTCATTCACAATCGTAATTCTTGTTCCATCAAAGCATTTTTGTCTGACTACTATTCTCGATTTTTTCTCATTTTCGCCGATGCGTAAAGAGGCTTTCAAAACTTTGAGTTCATTAGTGAGTTTTTTTATTTTTTCCAGTACCTCTTTTTTCCTTTCTTCCAAATGACTTGTGAACCTCAGCAATTTTCCCTTTTGAGATCTGTCAGAAGAATCTTTTAAGGTGATGAACATTTTGTTGATCAAGGCCGAAATCTCCCCAAGTTTTGCCATGTACATCTGCAAGTTGATTTCTATTTCTTCCAATTTTCTGGAGAATTCAAAATCAACACCGGCTGACACGTGTGTTGGAACTTTTGACAAGCTTCCAATCACATTTGCTATGACGTTACCAGAGGCTTTCACACTTCCACCGGTTATCCAACCTTTTCCATTTACCACCAGGTTCCCTTTTGAAATTACCCGTGAATTCATGATGTACTCGTCCACGCTAACGTCACCGTATGATATCACAAGCGCCTCATTTAAAAATTTTGCTTTGAAATTCTTATGTGATACTATTTTTCCCTTTGATCTGCCAAACACTCCTCCTTTAACGATGATCGAACCAGAAGCTTCTATCTCAGCTTCTCCAACTATACCGTCTACGATAACGTCTTTTCCCGCTTTAATTTTGAAATTCTCTTCCACGTTGCCCTTTATCCATACTGTTCCAAGGAAATCAATGTTTCCAACACCATAATCCAAATTGCCATTAACAACGTAGATCTCTCTCACGTTGATCTTTCTGTCCTCCGAAAGCCAAGGCTGTCCAGCAACACAAGAAATGATCGAATTTCCATCTTCAGAAAGTTCTACATTTTCACCAACAAACTCTTTCATATTGATATCTTTTGGTTCCTTAGAGGGTATTTCTTTTCCGAAGACATCATAACCACATTCTCCTTTTTCCGATGGAATTTTTACTGCGAGAGTCTCCCGCTCATTGCAGTATGCAATTTCATACATAGAAGCGTAATCAATCTTGTCGTTTTTGGTCACTTCTTTTATCTTAACGCCACTCGGCGGGAAAAGTAACTTCAATTGGGCATCTTTGGATTTTGTAGGCTCCGTTCCCTCAGCGATCAAAATGGGTTTGAGCGTGATCTGTTTTTCAACAGCTTCTTTTATGGTTTCTTCTTTGATCCCGTATTTCACACTTTCGTTTTCCACCGCTTGCAAGATCTCATCAATCGATGGCATTTCTCGCTCAAGACCCGGAAAAATAGTCATATAAGCTTTCTTTCCATCGGAAGATACGTTGATCACCACTCGAGGTTCTGAATACTCTTCGAGTATTTTTTCATAAGCTTCGTTATTGACTTCAGATGACTTTGTTTCACTTTTCATCAAGTTTTCAAGATCCTCAAAACTCATATCTTCACTTGCTTCGTCCAGATCGGATATCCTGACCTTAACCATGGATTTTCCGTCTTCCACCTTTGCCGAACGATCCATAACATTGACAAAAACTCGATCGTACCACGTCGGACCGTATTCTTTCTGTAAAAAAGAGATTAACTCCTCCATGTTATGAAAAAACATTTCCTTCAACTTGAGCATCCCCTCTCAATTTGTATATGATGCTATTATAATAGCATCATAATCACATTGTTCGCGATCTCTTTTCTGCTGACTTCATTACCAGTTCTCGGTTATCATCTCGAACAAGGTATGCCACACAAGCGTGCTTCGCTTCTGAAGAGAAAAAATCCACCTCTAAGAGTGGTATCATAAAATACAACGATGAATTTTTAGGAGGTGGAATCATGAAAAAAACTTTGTTATTTCTCTTTTTTATAGCAATTGTTTCTTCGATCATCTTTGCTAATTATGCAGCTGTTGGTGCTGGTAAGATCGCGGCGGATTTTGGGGCAAAAACGGTTGTAATAATTCATTACCATCGTTTCGACGGTAATTATAATGGTTGGAATCTTTGGATATGGCCAACAAAACCGGTAGGGAAAAACGGTTCAGCTTACCAATTCCGATATCATGATGCTTACGGACCTTACGCTGTCGTGAAATTCAATGAAAAATACACGCAGGTTGGTTTCATCGTAAGACTTGACAATTGGAAGGCTAAAGATGTTTCTGTTGATAGATTCATAAACATTCCTTCATCTGGTGTGGCAGAAATATGGGTGTTAGAGGGCCAGAACAAATATTGGACAGATGTTAAAAATGTCAACACTTCACCAAGGATTATGGCTGCTTTTCTTAACAAGTTGAACGTCATAGATGCTTATTTGACCAAAAACATCAACGTCAAAAATTGGAAAAAAGAAGTGAAGTTCATGCTGAATGGGAAAAGTTGGCGCATTTCAGAAGTTACCCCTGCAATAGCTGGAGAAGCCTTAAACACGAATTACATCCAAATTGTATTTGCCACGCCCCTCAATACATATCAAGTCGCAGACTCAATGATTCTAAAGATAAAGGGCTTTCTGCCTCAAACCGTTTATGCCTACAAATCTCTAAACGCCACACCATTCAATTATAACGGGCAACTTGGTGCAATTTACTCGCCAACAGAAACAACTTTTAGGGTTTGGTCTCCCGTTTCCAAAAGTGCAGAGCTCTTGCTTTTCAAAAGTCCAGATACAAATATAGCTTATGCGACGTATAAAATGACAAGAAATTCTGCAGGTGTATGGACCGTCAAAGTTCCCGGCAATCTCAACGGAGTGTATTATCTTTACAAATTTTATTCTTACGGAAAATACCGTGAAGCTTTGGATATTTACTCACATGCTGCAAATGCTTCCAATACTAAGTCTATGGTTGTCAATCTTTTAAAAACGAATCCCGTTGGTTGGAGCACAACATCTTCACCGCTCCTGAAGTGTAGAACAGACGCTATAGTGTATGAAACAAGCGTCAGAGACTTCACAGCCGCCACCTCATCGGACGTGCCAGCAGCATATCGTGGCAAATATCTTGGATTTAGCGTGCCCGACACCAATTACAACGGTATTCCAACAGGAATATCTCATTTAAAATCATTTGGTATAACCGACGTTCAGCTCTTACCAATCGAGGATTTCTGGAATGTCCCACTTAATGCATACAATTGGGGATATGTTCCTTACCTTTACATGGTACCAGAAGCCCAATATTCAACAGATCCTTCAAATCCTGCCACGACGATATATCAAGTTAAAAGAATGATCGAATCTCTTCACAAAGCAGGAATAGGCGTGATTCTTGATATATCTTTTAGCCACACTTCTAGCGTTGGAAAAGGGTCCGCATTTGATCAGACAGTTCCCTATTATTACTATCGTGTTGATAAAGCAGGTCAGTATTTGAATCAATCAGGTGTTGGAAATACACTTGAAACCGGCAATTATATGATGAAAAAGTACGTCATCGACACGCTTAAATATTGGGTTGAAGAGTACCATGTTAACGGCTTCAGACTTGATCAACTTGCCCTTTTAAATGCAGATACTGTAAAAGCTTTTGTCAAAGAACTTACATCCATAGATCCTCATATACTTCTCTATGGTGAACCGTGGGGACAGTATTTCACGTATGGCGATCAAGGAAAAATGAATATCGGCTTCTTTAACTCATACCTTTACAACGCGATCAACGGCGCTTACCATCTTTCATCAAACGGATTCTCAACTGGAGCACAGGGTAAAAATATCTTGATTGAACGCGGAGTGGTCGGTGAAACAAATTACAATAAATTGATCACCAGCTTTGCCTTTCGGCCTGATCAAAGCATCAATTACGTCTCATCTCACGATGGATATACACTTTGGGATAGAATAAACGGATTGAAAAAAAATTGGACGATCGCACAAAAACTGAATGCACAGAAGCTTTCTTTGGCCATAATCCTGACATCACAAGGAATACCTTTCTTATACGGTGGCACGGAGTTTGCGCGAACTAAGTATGGAAACGCAAACAGCTACAACGCACCTGATAAGATCAACGAACTCAAATGGTCGAGACTTGAACGATTCAATAGCCTAAACGAATATGTAAAAGGTTTGATCATTCTTCGAAAGAAACATCCAGCATTCAGGATGGACTCCGTCAAGTTAATAAAGAAGCATTTAAAATTTTTTTCTACCCAATTTAAACAGGTGAATAAGTATTTGAGATTTCCACTACCCTTTGTCGCTTACGAAATAATTGCTAATGCCAACAATGATCAATGGAAGAACATAATAGTGATATACAACGGGGCAACAGAAGCGGTGAATTTCAAACTTCCAAAAGGAGAATGGAACATCGTGGTAAATGGACAATCTGCTGGAGTTAACACTCTGAAAATTGTTTCGGGGCGCTTGGAAATTTCACCAACATCTGCTTACGTTCTATATCAACAAAATGATAAGCCTTAAAGTGTGTACAAGTAGCAAAATTAACTCGACTTTCTGCAAATATGTGATTAATGTCACAAAAATTTATGCCTAAAACCTATAAGATAGGCAGTAGAACGACTCAAAGGAGGTAATTGGCATGTTTTGTTATCAATGCGAAGAAGCTCTAAACAATAAGGGCTGCACTAAAATAGGGGTTTGTGGAAAGAAAGACGATGTTGCGATGCTTCAAGATCTCTTCATTTACGTTCTCAAAGGCATCTCGTTTTGGACTGTGAAGGCAAGAACATTAGGAATAAAAGACGAATCAATCGACATGGTTATTGTTAAAGGTCTTTTTGCAACAGTAACCAATGTCAACTTTGATGCGAATAGATTTGTTGAATACATAAACGATGCCATTGAGAAGAAAGAAAAAATAAAAAACAAATTTCTCGAAGCATATGAAGAAAGATATTCTAAAAAATTTGATGAAAAGGTTCCAGATTGTGCCCTTTGGAATAGCCCGGGAGAAAAAGAAGAACTCCTCCGCAAAGCCAAAGAAGTTGGAATCATGTCAGACAAGGATCTGAATGAAGACGTCAGATCTCTCAGAGAATTTCTCATAATAAGTTTAAAAGGAATGGCAGCTTATTTAGATCATGCATACATCCTTGATTTCAAAAACGAGAAATTCTTTTCATTCATGGAAGAAGCTCTTGCCTCTACCATCGAGGCAAGCAGTGTTGATAAAATGTTTGATTATATTATTCAAACCGGAAAGATCGGTCTGGAAGTTATGGAGCTCCTTGACAGAGCAAACACTTCTCACTATGGTGATCCAGAACCAACGATGGTCAACATAGGAGTAAAAGAAGGCCCAGCAATTCTTATAAGCGGGCACGATCTCAGAGATCTCGAAGAGCTTCTTGATCAAACGCAAGGCACTGGTATAAACGTCTACACCCATGGCGAAATGCTCCCAGCTAATGCTTACCCGTTCTTCAAGAAATATCCAAATCTTGTTGGAAACTATGGCGGTTCCTGGTGGAGACAAAACAAGGAATTCGAAAAATTCAATGGCCCTATACTCATGACAACAAATTGTTTGACTCCACCATCCGAAAGCTACAAAGATCGCGTTTTCACAACTGGATTAGTGGGCTGGCCAGGAGTTACTCACATCGAGGACAGAAAAAATGGGGAGCCCAAAGATTTTTCCCCAGTGATAAAGAAAGCTTTAGAAATAGGAAAATCTCCAGAAAAGCTCGAAAGTGGAACTATACCAATAGGATTTGCAAGGAAATCAGCCCTTGACGCGGTTGACTCTATTGCCCAAAAAGTCAAGGAGGGAAAGATAAAAAGGTTTTTCCTCATGTCTGGATGTGATGGAAGATTCAATTCGCGTGATTACTATACCAAATTGGCGCTGAAGCTTCCGAAAGACAGTGTAATACTAACATCTGGATGCGCTAAATATAGATACAACAAACTGGATTTAGGAGAAATTGATGGTATTCCAAGAGTCCTAGATGCAGGGCAATGCAATGATTCATACACATGGATAGCAGTCGCTTCAAAACTTACTGAGATATTCGGTGCTGAAAGTGTGAACGATCTGCCGATTTCTTTCGATATTGCGTGGTATGAACAAAAAGCAGTCTTTATACTTAATGTGGTTCTCTCGTTGGGCATAAAAAAAATAAGGTTAGGTCCGACTCTTCCAGCTTTTGTGTCACCAAACATTCTCAAGGTCCTTGTTGACAAGTTTGAAATAAAGCCAATTGACAACGTGGAAAAAGATCTTGAAGCAATGCTTCATGGAAACTGAAAAACGAAAGGCCTTTCGGCCTTTCGTTTTCTATTCTTCTATTCAGCTCTGATACATTAATCTTTTTAAACCTTCTGCATCTTTGACAACGATTTTATTTTTTTCAACACTAATAAGGCTTAATTTAGCAAGATAGCTAAGAATTCTTTCAAAATTCTCTCTCGAAATATTTATCATGTTTGCGAGATCTTGTCTTCTCACATCCAAAATGATCGTGAATTTTTCGTCTGTTTTGACACCACTTGAATTTGAAAGATCAAGGATTAGAAAGATCACCTTACCAACAGAGTTTCCTAAAGTTAGATTCTCCATTTTTTTCGATAAAAAAGCCAGACGACGCGACATGGCCTTTACAAAATCGACAGCCACGTCGTTATTGAGTTTTATCAACTCCTCAAGCTTGTCCTTTTGAATTGAAATCAAAAAAGTGTCTTCTATTGTTTCTGCCGTGGCTGGATAATTTCTCTTCTCAAATAACAAGGATTCTGCAAACACATCTCCTTCCTCCATGATTTTTATGATAAATTCCCTTCCTGAAGGAGATATTTTTAATATCTTGACTCTTCCTTTCTTCACAATATAAATAAAAGTTCCCTTTTCAATTTCTGTGAAGATTACCGAATTTTTCTTATAAAACTCTATTCTCGAAATCCTGGAAATTTTGTCAAGTGAATCCTTGCTGAAGGACTTTAAATATCCAGTACTCTTTAGAAATTTTAAAATATCCATATCGTACAATTTTAGCACATTACCGATTCACACACACATTGAAAATGCGTCTCGCCACATCTGATATTTTCAAGACTGAATGACCCGGGATGTACGATAACAATTTGTCGTTAAATGGTTTCACCCACTTCGATGGAATACGATCGTAGCCGAGATACGTGCCAAGGATCGATCCAACGGTCGCACCATTACAGTCTGCATCCCAACCGCTTTGAACAGCTAACATGATACCTTTTTCAAAATCTCCTTCACTGTACAACAAAGCCATTGTTACAATAGCCGCATTGTTAATTACATGCACCCAAAAATAGTGTCCATATTTTCCCCTAATTTTCTTGAATGTTTCTTGCCAATCAAGGTTCATTTCGTACCACTTAATTACATCCGAAATAGCTTCATGCAATCTTGAATTTTTTGGAACATGATTCAAACCTCTGTTCACAATTTCTCGAATGTCGCTTGAAGTGAAGGTAGAAGCAAGCATTGTGGCAACAAATATTTCACCATAAATACCATTTCTATCATGTGAAAGTATCGCATCTGTGTAAGCAAATTTTGCCGCACTATTCAGATTATCTGGACAAGTCCAGCCAAAAATGTCTGCCCTGATTTGGGCACCTATCCATTCACGATATGGATTCATATACATAGCTGTGCGAGGTGGATGCATTCTGTTCACCAAATTACGATAGGCAATCCTTTCGGCGGTGAAAACTTGATAAAACGGCATGTTCTCGAGCCAATTTTCTCCCACATCATCATTTGAAAAGCTCCTCCCATATTTTTCAAGAAGCATGAGATTAAGAATAGTGAAATCAATATCGTCATCACGAGGAGCAGCATTGAAAAAGAAATTTTCTTTGAGACCTTCGGGATGTAAACTGTACTTCCTGATAAGCTCTTTGTTTGTCACTCTAAAGTAATCTGTGAGTGGATAGGTTCCGTTTTCTTCGAGAAAAGACCTTATTTTATCGCTTTCGAATCCTTCAACAGGCTTTCCTAACACACATCCCACAATTCTACCTGCGAAACCACCATGAATCCTGTTATACAACTCTGTATCACTCATTGAAAAGCTCAATGGCCTTTCAAACGAACTCTCTTCCATAATTCCTTCAAGATTTGACGGTTCTTCATATCTAAAATCTTCCCGTTTCTTAAGAGTCTGTAGAACTTCGTCAAACACGCGTTTTGCATCTTTTTCAGAAATCGCTCCTGTTTTTAAAACTTTCTCTATCTCATTCTCCGCATCATCCACAACATATCCACTTTCTTTTAACTCCACCAATTCAAATGCCAGGAGCCCTTCTAATGAGTAAAGCAAAGTTTCAAGTGCCATCTTTTTTAGTCATCTCCCATGTAAAGTACACATCTCACAAAATGATCTTTTCCCACCTTCACCATATCTGGAAGTTTTTCTTTGCATTCCGGCTTCGCAAATAAGCACCTCGGCTCAAATGGGCATCCAGTTGGCAACATCGTCAGATCTGGTACTTCCCCTCCCACA
>Ga0256840_1000915_pt1 | contig 29041 bp, 27 predicted proteins | sample 355202metaG_FD_185969 | JGI IMG/M metagenome (GOLD analysis project Ga0256840, IMG submission 185969) | Hydrothermal vent microbial communities from Mid Atlantic Ridge, Atlantic Ocean - 355-202 | ecosystem: Environmental > Aquatic > Marine > Hydrothermal vents | place: Atlantic Ocean: Mid... | reverse complement strand
TATCATACTATTGGATCATATAACTGAGTTATTTGATATGCATTTGGATTATCAGGATAAAAATAAGTTTTTCTATCAAATCTAGAAACCTTGTTTACTTCACATCACATCATCATTCATCCAATTAAACCTAATCTAACCACCTCCTTGTTCAAATCAGGTAACATTCATGGAAATCACATACAAATTGAACAAACATTTTCATTTGGTTCTTCAGCTAATGCAATTGCATTTTTACAACTACAAAACATTTTTGTTTTAGATTTAACCCTAACATGTATTTCAAGTCATATAGTTTTTATATATTTTGTCATCTTACTATTGTCATTTATAATTTAATATTGTCTAAATATAACTAAATATATACAATTTTCAATTAATTTTTTGTATTTTTCTTGATTTTAAAAAACAATATGATAAAATACTCTTAGTAAAAAGTAGTTGGATTAATTTCAAAACCTTTTTAAACTTAATTTAATAATTATTTATAATATGGAAATACAAATAAAAATACACATTTGAAATGAATTATCAGATTCAAAAGAAGTTATTGAAAGATTAGTTTGAGAAAATCTTAAAAACAAATTGGATCAATACTTAAATAAATTTACTAAAGCTGATGCTGAAGGTACTATTGAAATAACAACAGATAAAAATAAAAAAGGTTTATTTGATGCTAAAATTCAAGCAAATCTAGATGGTAATACTTATAGATACGAAAGAGAAGATTATAAAAAATTAGATGATTTAATTAATCATTTATTTGATCATTTTAAAGAATCTTTATCTAAAGAAAAATAATATATAAAAAAAGACTGAATTTTAAAAATTCAGTCTTTTTTTATAGTATCTCTTTTAATATGTAATCTAGGACCATAATTCATTTATTAGATATTCTTAATATATCATTCTCAAAATAAAGGTATCAATCCAAAATAAAGCTATTAATTTTTTTAAAATCTAAATTTTCATATATCTCTTTTTTTAATCAAGATGTTCTTAATCAAAACATAATACTTTCTAAATAAATATCTTCATCATTTAATTCTTCATATTGTATATCTTTTCAAGAATAGTAATTAATAAAATTTTCACTATTTGAATATCTAGTATTATTTATAAATCAATGTGCTCATAATCAAAATGCTAATATATTGTCATGACTCCAATATGCTCTATTATGTTTACAATTAAATCATTTTTTTGAAAAATTTGAAATTTCGTAAGAATAAAAATTTTTAGATATTAAAAAATTTTTTATATCTATATATTCTAATTCATATTCATCATCATTAATTCAAATAGTATTCCAATTAGTGGGATAAGTTATATTTTCAAATTTAGAATCAATATCCTCTGGTATATTATAATATTCTTCTAACATATAAACAGATATATGTTTAATAAATGAATATTCATTTAAAATATATTCTATATTTTTTTTAATTTCTCATTTTTTAACAAAAGGTAATCATATAATAAAATCAATACTAATATTGTTAAATCATTCTTCCTTTATAATATTTAGAGCATTTAATATATCTCATTTGTTACCTCTTCATATTTCAACTAAACTTTTATTATTTAATGTTTGGACTCAAATACTTAATCTGTTTATTCATAACTTTTTCCATCAAATTAAATTTTCTTTTGTAATAGTATTTGGTGTAGCTTCAATATTAATCTCAATATTCTTTTCAAAAATATATTTCTCTTTCAATTTATTTAATATTAAATCAAAATGATGAAAAGACAGAGTACTTGGTGTTCATCAACCAAAATAGACAGACTTTAAATCACTAAAGTCTGTCTTTTTAATTTCAATTTCTTTAATGAGATGATGCACATATAAATCAATCTTTAACTTATCTAATGTTCAAAATGAAGCAAATCTACAATACTTACATTTACTAGTACAAAAAGGAATATGTATATAACAATAATTATTCACAGATTTTAGATAAGTTTTCTAAAGTTATAATTTTATTAGTTTCACAAGATATTTGTGATTCAAATTTAGAAAATACGTTTAAATAATTAGAAGCATTATCTAATATAGTTATAATATTTCTATCATACAAATTTTTAATTCATTTATCAAAACTAGATAATTCATAATCTGAATTGAAAAAATCTCATAATACTACATTGTATTTATCACTTATTTTTTCATCCAATTTATCAGATTCTAATGATAATAAAGCAGGTAAATAATATGTGAATTCGTTTAAATAATCTTGTGCTCAAATATCAGATGAAAGATATAATAGAAATGCATTTGCTAAATCATCATTTTTAGTATTTTTATTTATAACAAAATAGTTATAATTAACTAAAGTCTTTCATTCTCAAGAAAAATAATGAGGAAATGGTGCTGCTTGTAAAAAATTTTTACTAAATCCTTTTTCAGCTATTTTATTAATTAAACTAGGATAACCAACTACCATAAAAGTTTCTCATTTAGAAAAAAGATCTAATGATGTTTTTCAAAACTTAGTCAATTCACTAAATCTTGAATTATATCAATTATATCAATTTATATCTCAAAAAAGAAAATAAGAAGTTATAGATTGTTTCAATTTATTACCATTAACATCTTTTAATCAAGTAACTCAATTTTCTAACATAAAAAATTGTGTAACTATATCAGCTGAATCATAAACTGTAGTTCAATTTCAAATTCAAATAGGTATAAGATTTGGTTTCTTATCTTTTAAAGTTGCTACTACATTATTAAGTGCTGAAAGTGAAGTTAATTCAGATGCTTTAATATATCTTCTATTATAAAAAACTCATAATGATTCATATCAAACTGGTACTCATTTTAAAAATTCTTGTTTATCTTCTCATTCTCAAGTAGTTATAATTAAATCATCAGAAAATACTCATTTATATTTCTTTCTAAAATCATTTGGATTTAAAAATGAAGGATCAATTCATCTTATTTGATTTAAAAAAACTGATTGCTTTTCATTATTATTTAAAACAAATACATCAGGTGTTTTATCAGATGTAATTGCAGATGTTAGAGCAAGAGTATAATCTTCATAACTAGAAAAACTTTCTATTTTTATATTTTTATTTGAATATTCAGATTTGAATTTTTTAAAATTATTAACTAGATTTCTAGATCACTCTATATTATCTCAAATCATCCAAATAGTAAAATCAGATGGAGTTTTATTTTTATCAGTTCATTTATTTGTACTATTTAATGAAACTATTCAAAAAAATACTAAAGCTAGTAATATAGTTCATATTATAGCGAATATAACTTTATTTTTATTCATTTTTTATATATTAGATAATAGATGTAAATGTATATGCATAACCTCTTGTCATCATTTTTTTCATACATTAAATTGTAACTTATATCACTCTTGTATTCAAAGTTCTTTTGCAAGTTTTTTTGCAACAAAGAACATTTCAGCTAATAATTCTCTATCTGAATCTTCTAAATCATTTATAGTAGGTATTTCTTTTTTAGGAATAATTAATAAATGAGTTTTTGCTTTTGGATTAATATCCTTTATAACAATAATATTATCCTGTTCATAAATAATATCTGCTGGTATTTCCCTATTTATAATTTTTGTAAATAATGTCATGGTTTTGTATTAATAATTAACTTGTTCAACATCATAAGAATTGTAATTTGTGATTTTAGTTGAAGTAGAACTAGAAAAAAGAATTACTGAATATCAAAGTAAAGTTAAAGTTATTAAAAAAAATAATAATACATTAGTAACTTTTTTAATATGATTTGAAAAATTTTTAAATTTAAATGCATGTATTTTAGCTACTATAAACAATCACCAAAGTAAAACTATTGCTAAAGTAAAAAATCACAAATTCATTACCAACATAAACTAAATGATAAAAAATAAAATTATACCCTCCTTATTTTAATAAAATTATTATATCTCTTATTTTATATTTGCAAAATTTAAAATTCTTTGTTATAATAATAAAGAAATATAAATAGCTTATAAATTAACAAAAAAATATGGCTGAACTAAAACAAAACTGAAAAACTTTTATAGTAGCTGATGAAACATTAGCAGATTACAAAGAATTAGTAGATTTGATTATTGCAACTGAATCTATGGATGATGATGAAAGACAATATTGGTTTGATATCATGCCTTCAATGACAGATGAACAAGTTGATAGACTATATAATATCTTAGATACTGAAAAGAAAAAATTAGAAAAACTTGAATCTAAATATCAAGATGAAATTAAAAACTTAAATGAAAAACATTTAATCGAATGGCAAGAATTTCAAATGAAAGATTCTAAAAAGAAAATAAAAGCAGCTGAAGCGAACGATAAAAAAGAAGATGCAGATGATGTACTTGAAATGTTAAAAGATTTATAAAAAGAACCCGAATGGGTTCTTTTTATAAATCTTTTTTAATCAAAAAAAACTGAAACTTAAAGTTTCAGTTTTTTTGAAATTTACTTAAAAATCACTTTCATGTTCTATTTCTTCTGTAAATTCTTTTAAATGTTTTTCTCATACATCTATTTCATCAGCATTTCTATCAAAATAATCATCATCAGATTCTATTTCTTGTCAATGGATTTTTCTGTATTGTTTACCTGCAGGAATTAATCTACCGATAATAACATTTTCTTTCATTTCTTTAAATTTATCAATTTTACCTGATACAGATCATTCAACAAGAACTCTTACAGTCTCTTGAAATGAAGCAGCAGATAACCATGATTCAGTATGAAGTGAAATTTTTGTAATACCCATTAATAACCTTTCCGCAATACTTGCTTTTTTACCTTCTCTAATTAATTCATCATTTTGTGATTTGAATTTAATTATATCAACAACATCTCATGGAAAGAATTCTGAATCACCTTTAGAAGTAACTCTAACTCTAGAAAACATTTGTCTAATAATTAATTCAATATGTTTAGAATTAACAGTTTGACCTTGTGAAGCATAAATAGATTTTATATCATTTACGATATATTGTTGAGCAGTAAGTACTCAAGCAACTTCTTTTAATTTATGAACATCAATTGATCATGGAGTTAATTTTTGACCTATAGTAACAGTATCACCATCTTTTACTAATAAATTAGTACCAATATCAAATGTATATTCAAATACTCTAGGTTCAACATCAACAATAACTATAACTCATTCATCTATTCTTTTTACTTCTCAAGCAAATTTTGAAGTAAGTTTTTGTTTATCCTTATTAGATCTAGCAAGTATTTGTTTTTTCTTAATAGTTTGACCAACCTTAACAGCTAAATCAAAATAATCTTCAAAATAATATTCTTCTTCTAATAATTCTTCAGAAATTACTCTTATAATTTTTTCATTTTCAGTAGATTCAATTTCAATAATTCAATCTTGATCAGAAATCTCAGCAGCAATTTTTGGAATTCTTGCTTCAAGTAATTCTTCAACTCTGGTTAACCCCTGAGTCATATCTCAACCTTCTTTAGCAACTCAACCCGAATGGAAAGTTCTCATAGTAAGCTGAGTACCTGGTTCACCAATTGATTGTGCAGCAATTACTCAAACTGGAGCTCAAATTTCAACTGTTTTGTTTAAACCAAGATCTAAACCATAACAAGCTTTACATACTCAACCTTCAGTTTCACAAGTAAGTACAGATCTAATATTAACTTTATTAATATCACTTTTTTTAATGATTTTTAAAATATCAGTTTCAATTGTAGTACCAGCTTCGATAACAACATTTCATTTAGAATCTTTAACATCTAAAGCAACAGTATGTGAAAATAAACTATCTTCAAAACTATCATCAAAACTTCATAAATTATCTTTTCTAACTATTGTTTTATAATGAACTGTTTTACAATCATCTTCTTTAATAATAATATTTTGAGAAGAATCAACTAATCTTCTAGTTAAGTAACCAGATTGAGCAGTTTTAAGTGCAGTATCTGATTTACCTTTTCTTCAACCATGTGTTGCAATAAAGTATTCAAGAGTAGAAAATCATTCTTTTAATGTTGATTTAATTGGTAATTCAATAGTAGCACCAGAAGTAGAAGCTACAAGCCCTTTCATTCAACATAATTGTGTAATATTTCACCAGTTTCATCTAGCACCTGAATCAATAAAATTAAATACATGATTTTTTTGTCCAAATAACTCTTTCATTTCTCACTCGATAGATTTTTTAACATCAGCCCATATTTTAATAGATTGATTATATTTTTCTTTTTCAGTTAAAAATCAAGCCCACCATTTCTTTTGAATATATTTAACTTTTTCTCATCAAGTTTCAAGTAAAGCCTTTTTATTATCAGGAACTACCATATCAGCTATACAGATAGATAATCATGAAACAGTAGAATATTTGAATCAAAAATTCATAATATCATTTACAAATTTAGCAGTAACTGCAGAACCTAATTCTTCAAAAGATCTAGTTAATATATTAGATAAAGCTTTTTTATTTAAAGTTTCATTAATAAAACCTAATTCATTTGGAACGATTTCATTAAATAAAAGTCTACCATAACAAGTATCTTCTAGTTTACCATTAATTCTTACTTTTATAGGAGATTTAATTCATAAAACTCATGCATCATATGCAAGTTCAGCATCATTTAAATCAGAAAATATTTTACCAGCTCAAAGAGCATTTTTATCCTCATCAATAGCAGAAACATAATATGATCATAAAATCATATCTTGAGATGGAGTTACTATTGGTTCTCAACTCGAAGGAGCTAATAAATTTTTAGAAGTAACCATTAATTCTCTAGCTTCAGCTTGTGCTTTATCAGTAATAGGTAAATGTATTGCCATTTGATCCCCATCGAAATCCGCATTAAACGCAGGACAAGTAAGTGGATGTAATTGTATAGCTTTACCCTCACATAATACAGGTTTAAATGCTTGAATAGAAAGTCTATGAAGAGTAGGTGCTCTATTCATAAGAACATATTTACCATCAATAACTTCGTCTAAAGCATCCCAAACTTCTTTAGTACCTTTTTCAATAAATTTTTCTGCATGTTTAATATTATAAACAATACCTTCTTCTATAAGTTTAGCAATAACAAATGGTTTAAATAAAATTAAAGCCATAGTTTTTGGAACTCAACACTCATCCATTTTTAATGATGGTCCAACAACAATTACAGATCTAGCAGAATAATCTACCCTTTTACCAAGTAAGTTTTGTCTAAATCTACCTTGTTTACCTTTCAAAATCTCAGTAAGTGATTTTAGTTTCTTTTTATTAGCAGTAACAAAACCTGATCTATTAGTTCTAGTTTCACCAGTAATTAACATATCAACTGATTCTTGAAGCATTCTTTTTTCATTTTTCAAAATTACTTCAGGAGCTCCTAATTCTATTAGTTTTTTAAGTCTATTATTTCTATTAATAACTCTTCTATAAAGGTCATTTAGATCACTTGATGCAAATCTTCAACCATCTAGTTGAATCATTGGTCTAAGATCTGGTGGTATAATAGGTAATGCCTCTAAAATAAACCATTCAGGTCTTTGACCTGATTTAAGTAAATTTGATGCTAATTTAATTTTTTGTAAAATTTTCTTTTGTTTAATTTGAGTAGCGACTCTTAATTCTTTTTCTTGATCTTCAATAAATTCTAATAAATCTATTCTTTCAAGTAATTTCTTTAAATGTTCAGCTCAAGTTCATCATTTAAAAACATGTGGGAATTTAGAATCTAATACTCTATATTCTAGTTCTCAAACTATTGCTCAAACTACTAATCATTTCAAACCATCTCTTAATTCTTCATATTCTGTAGTTAAATCATCAATTTTTTTCATCACAAGAGCTTCTTCAATTTTGAATTTTTTCTCTTTTAATTCTCATGATTCTTTTAGAATAGTTAATTCATTGATTTCTCTTTGAATTTCTTTTTGTAATTCTGATTTAGAGACTTTATATTTTTCTTCTAATTCTTTATTAGCATCAACTAATTTTTCTTCATCAATATCTGTAATAATATATGATGCAAAATAAACAACTTGTTCTAATTTTTTAACAGGAAGATCTAGTAATAGCCCTATTCTACCTGGTACTGATTTTAAATACCAAGTATGCACAACAGGAGCATACAAGTCAATATGTGCCATTCTTTCTCTTCTAACTGATGTTTTTGTAACTTCTACTCAACATCTTTCACATACAATACCTTTATATCTAATTCTTTTGTATTTTCAACATGCACATTCATAATTTTTTCTTGGACCAAAGATTTGTTCACAAAACAAACCTCATCTTTCTGGTCTTTGTGTTCTATAGTTTATTGTTTCACTAATAAGCACTTTACCATGTGATAAAGACCTTATTCTTTCTGGTGATGAAATTCATAAAGATATTCAAGCAAGATTATCTAAATTTTTTCATTTAGTTATATCTTTTTTTCATATATCTTTTCAAATTTCTCCAAAGTCAGTAACTTTGTCATTTAAAAAATCATTTAATTGAGGATCAAATGTCATTATGATTATAATTATATATTAAATTTTTTGAGAGAAGAAGAAATTATTTTTCTTCTTCTTTTTTACTTTTTTTATCTTCATCAACTTTATTTTCTATTTTTATAATATCTTCATATCTTTCCATAGCTTGATCTTCTTTTTCTTTTAGTTCTTCTTTGTCTAATAAATCTAAGTCTAATCAGATAGATTGTAATTCTTTTAATAGTACATTAAATGATTCTGGAATATTTGGTTTTTTAATTGGGGCATTTTTAACAATAGCTTCATAAGCTTGTGTTCTACCTGCAACATCATCAGATTTGATTGTAATCATTTCTTGTAAGATATTACTTGCGGCATATGCTTCAAGTGCCCAAACCTCCATTTCTCAAAATCTTTGACCTCAGTTTTGAGCCTTACCTCAAAGTGGTTGTTGAGTAACCATAGAATATGGTCATACAGATCTTGCATGAATTTTTTCTTCAACTAAATGATGTAGTTTAAGCATAAATTTAATTCATACCATAGTTCTTTCTTTAAATGCTTCTCATGTATTACCATCCATTAATTGAACTTTACCATCAGAATCCATTCAAGCTCTTTTCATTAAGTCATTTACTTGATCAACAGAGATACCATTTAATATTGGAGTAGCAACTGTTATTCAAAGTTTTTTAGCAGCCATACCAACATGAGCTTCTAATACTTGACCAATGTTCATTCTTGAAACAACTCATAGTGGATTTAATATAATATCTACTGGAGTACCATCTTCAGTAAAAGGCATATCTTCGACAGGAACTATTCTTGAAACAATTCATTTATTACCATGTCTACCAGCCATTTTATCTCAAAGTTCTAATTTTCTTGTAGCAGCAACAAATACTTTTACTTGAGCAAATACTCAAGTAGGTAAATTATCACCATTTTCTCTTTTCAATATATGTACTGAAAGTACTTTTCAACCTTGTCATGAAGGTAATCTTAAAGAAGAATCTTTAACATCTTTTGATTTATCTCAAAAAATGGCTCTAAGTAATCTTTCTTCAGGAGAAAGTTCTTGTTCTCATTTTGGTGTAATTTTTCAACATAATATAGAACCTCATTCAACATATGAACCAATTCTAACAATTCAATCTGTATCTAAATCTTTAAGTTTAGCTGTAGATACATTAGGAATATCATCAGTAATTTGTTCAGGTCATAATTTAGTTTCTCTAATATCAGTCGTATATTCTTTAATATGTATTGAAGTAAAATAATCATCTTCAATAACTTTATTTGATATAATAATTGCATCCTCAAAATTGTAACCTTGCCATGGCATATATGCAACAACTAGATTTCTTCAAAGTGCTAATTCACCATTTTGACAAGCATGACCATCACATAAAGTATCACCTTTTTTAATTTTTTGTCCATGTGAAACAAGAGGTGTTTGATGTACTATCATATCATGATTTGATCTTTTAAAAGTAGTTAATTCATATAACTTCTTTTCACCAGATTTATATAAAACAGTAATATGCTTAGCATCTATTCAAATAATCTCACCATCATCTTCAGCAACTATAACATAACCTGATCATTCTCAAACAATTCTTTCCATACCTGTACCAACAACTGGTGCTTCTGGTCTAACTAATGGAACAGCTTGTCTCATCATATTTGACCCCATTTCAGCTCTTGTCGCATCATCATGTTCTAAGAAAGGAAGTAGTGAAGTTTCAATTGACATTGTTTGTTTTGGAGAAACATCTATATGAGTAATTTCTCTAACATATGAAATAGTAGGAACATTAGCAGCTCTAGAAGAAAGTCTAGTTTCAGTAAAATTACCAAATTCATCAACTTTTGTACCTGCTTCTGCAATATTTAATACTCTTTCTTGATGAGCATCAAAATAATCAAATTTTGGAGTTAAAAATCATCTAACTTCAATTTTAGAATCTTTTACATTCTTTTTAATAATTTCAGCATCTTTTTCAGTAATCATTGATTTATCTGAAACTATTATTTTACCGTCATCACCTAAAATATTTCAAAGTGCTATTCTATTAACAGCAGATTTTCCATCATTTTTAACAGAATGTTCTACAGTTCTAAATGGAGTTAATAAAAAACCATGTTTATTAACTTTTGCATAAGTAGCAAAATGAAGTACTAGTCAAATATTTGGTCCTTCTGGAGTAGCAATCGGACATATTCTACCATATTGAGTTGGATGAACATCTCTCACTTCAAATGAAGCTCTTTCTCTAGTAAGTCAACCAGGTCATAGAGCAGAAACTCTTCTCTTGTGTCCTAATTCTGAAAGTGGATTTGATTGATCCATAAATTGTGATAATTGCGAACTTCAGAAAAATTCTTTCATTATTGCAATAATAGGCCTAGAATTGATAAATGTACCTGGAGTAGCATCATCTAATTCAACAATAGTCATTCTATCTTTTGCAATTCTTTCCATTCTTGCAATACCAACTTTTATTTTATCCATTACTAATTCTCAAACAGATCTAACTCTTCTATTTTCTAAATGATCAATATCATCAGGAGTATATCCTTCAACTTTATAATAAAGATTTAAATAATATTTAAGTGCAGTTACTATATCTTCAAGAGATAAAAATTTACCATTTTCATCTGTGTATTTAGTTTTAATACCTAATTTTGATTCCATTTTTAATCTAGCAATTTCTCCTAAATCAAATCTTTTATCATCTCTAAATGTAACTTGAAATAATTCTTCAACCCTTTCATCAGTAGCTAAATCACCTGGTCTAAGTAATTTATATAAAGCATGTTGAGCTTCTAATTTAGTTGTAGTTTTATCTTTTTCTAAAGTTGGAGCAACATTATTAGCAATAACATCATCACCTAATTCAGCAAAAGTATCTAAAATTTCTGCATTTGATTCCATTCAAAATGCTCTAAGAACAACAGAAATAGGAAGTTTCCTTTTTTTATCAATTTTAACATTGATAATTCATTTTTTTTCTATATCAATTTCAAACCAAGAACCTCTACCAGGAATAACTTTTAAAGCTGGACCAGTTTCACCTAATGTAAAAAAGATACCTGTTGATCTAACAATTTGATTAACAATAACTCTTTCAATTCAGTTTACAATAAAAGTAGCCATTTCAGTCATAAGTGGTATACCCCCCATATAAACATCTTGTTCTTTTATTTCACCAGTTTCTTTATTTAACATTTCGAGTCTCACTTTTAAAGGAGCTTCATAGTTAAGATTTTTTCTAATACATGTTTCTGGATCATATTTAGGTTCTTCTAAAGCAAATCATTTATAATAAATATCTACTTTTTCTAAAGAGTGATCAGAAATAGGAAATGAATCATTAAAAACTTTATCAATTCAGTTTGTTAAAAATTCATTATAAGAGTCTAATTGAACTTCCAATAATTCTGGAATTCACACAACAGATCTATCATCAGTAAAAAAATGACGACCTTTAATGTCATATAGACTACCAACTTCAATACATTTATCTGAAGCTTTTTTTGCCATACAATTATATTAATTAAAAATAAAATAATATATTCTAAAATTCTAGTCCCACATTGAGGAAAAGATTATAATAGAAACTGTATGAGGAGGAGTTACACAATCATTTTCCCTCATTTTTACAACGTTAAAAATGCCCTAACTCATCAGAATAACGCAATCGAAGTCAGTGCAATTAGGAGGATTATAGGAAGAAATAGGTTAAAAGCAAATTAAAATTAAGTATTTATTTTAAAAAAATACATTATTATTTGTAATAAATAAAAAATTATGATAAATTGTATATATATTATAAAATATAAAGTTTAAAAAATGACTACTCCTAACAAATTAACTGCTGATTTAAATGTTGAAAATTTCAATCAAACTGAGACTCAACTTGAAAATCAAGCAGAAAGACTTAATAAATTAATGGAAATTAATAAAAAACTAATTAACTTCTCTTTAGAATTTAATTCTATTAATAATGCTGCAAATAATGTTGATTATAAATTTGATTCTAAAAAACAAGAATTGAAAACTGAAAAAGTAGAAACTATAGCTGATAAAATAGATAAACAAAAATCTGAATCTAATATAGAAGAAAAAATAGTAGATGATAACACTCAAGAAAAAGAATCTACAAAAAAGAATGAATCAACAGTAGACTTATCAAACATTCTATGAACTAAAAAAGAAGTAGTAAAAAGTACTGAATATAAACCTAATGATGAAGATAAATCTATATGAGAACAGTTATTAAAAGAAGTTAAAAAAAGTAAGCAAGATGATGAAGAATTACTTAAAGCTAAATCATTAATAAATGAAGCTAATAAAATAGATGAAGAAAATAAAGCAGCAAATAATGAGGATTATACACCTAAAGATAATAAAAAAACATGAACAGATGGACCTAAAATAGACATAAGTAATATTTTATAAATAAAAATAAAATAAATATATACAAATTAATACAAAAAAATGTTTAACAATTTTAGAAGAAAAAAAATAAATAATAAAAGGTTTTTAAATAGAGCTAAACAAAATAATTCTAATGTTAATCAAATAGATTTAAATACTTCTATTGATTTTAATGATAATACTTCTAATAAAAAACAAAATATTATTATAAAAATAGTTTTTATAATAATATTTATATCGATAATACTATTTTGATTTTTATATAAATGATATTATAACTTTAAAAATAATATTTTAATTGAAAATAAACAAGTTATTCAAATACAGACTTGAGATAATATTAGTAATTTAGCAAAAAAACTAAATATAAACAAAAATTATCTTAAAATATATATTAATAAAAATAAACCAGATTTTAAATTAATAAAATGAAATTTCCAAATTTCAGAAAATGCTAATATTAATCAAATATTATTAGATTTACAAACACCTATAATAGAAAATCAAATAAATATAACTATATTAGAATGATGGAATATATTTGATATAGATAATTACCTAACAAATAAAAAATTAATAAAATCAGGTGAATATATAAAATATGTAACTAGTAAAGAAAAAATAATTAAATTAACTGAATTTTTTCCTTTTATCAATTGATTAGAAACATTAGAATGATTTTTATATCCTGATACTTATACAGTTATATCAAATAATTTTAAAATAAATGTATTAGTAATTAAACAATTAGAAAATTTTGAAAATAAAGTATATAACAAACTTTTTAAAAATTATAAAAATAAAGATATAGAAAAAATAATAAATTTAGCAAGTATAGTAGAGAAAGAAGAAAAAAATATTCAAGCAAAACCTACAGTAGCATGAATACTAAAAAAAAGATTACAAAATTGATGGATGATTTGAGCAGATATTACAGTTTGTTACCCACATAAACTTACGGCAAATCAATGTAAAATGGTAATCACAAAATATATTAATGAAAAATCAGATTATAATACAAGAACTATGACCTGATTACCTAAAACACCTATTTGAAATCCAAGTTTTGAAACAATAAATGCTACTATAAATTATAAAAAAACTCCTTATTGGTTTTATCTACATAACAGTAAAACATGAAAAATATATTATGCAGAAACTAATCAGTGACATACTATAAATAAAAACCGTTATCTAAGATAACGGTTTTTATTTTATTATTTTTTCTCATTTAATAACTAATTTTACAAACAAAGTAGCTCATTCTAAATTTGCAACCTTAAATCATAATTCATCATCTTCTATAACATCCTTTAATTTAAAATTAAGTGTATTAATTGAATCTAAGTTTTTTCATAACCAAAATACTTTATCTCTATTTCTGACTTTTCAAAGCATAAATCAATACCTAATTTTATTGAAATTATCAGATTTATAAGGCTTGTTTAATAAAAAATCAGGATTATTAGAAAAAAATAAATTTATAGTTGCTCAAGTAAGATATACATCCTTAATATCTACATCTATATCAAAAGGCAATCATTTATAAACAGCTCATGAATAAGTGTTTTCAAAACTTTCTTTTATTATTTTTTTAGATTTAATTATTTTAACAGATCATGTTTTTTCATCAACTGATATATTATCAGAAAAAATAAAATACAAAAAAATAATAAAAAATAACATAATAAATTTAATAAAATTTTTATTAAACCTTCATTTCTTTTTTATTCTCTTATTTCTATTAATTTTATAATTTACCATTTATAATTTTTAATATATAAAAAAGGCTAAAATGTAGCCTTTTTAAATTATTCTGCTGTATCACTAAATAAATCTTCAATTGCAGCATTAATTTCATCTTCAGTTAAAACTTCTTCAACTGGAGCTTGATTATCAACCACAATTGCTTCATTATCTTCAACCATTGTAGTATCTGAATTAATTTCATTTCCACAAGAAGCCAATAACATTGATAATGCTAATAATGTAATAATTTTTTTCATAATATGTTTTTAATTAAGTAAGTAATTTTATTTAATATCAGTTGTATCAATAACAGTTTCATTCTCAACTTCTAATGAAGTCATTTTTTCTTCATTAAGAGTTCTTATATATTCAAATAAATTTTTATAAGACTCTTTTTTAGCTTCAGAAATATCAGAATTTAAGTATTTTTCCATAACTCTATTAATTTTTTCATCTAACTTTTTATATTGTGCAATTTTTTCTGATTTAGAATTGTTTTCAAATCTTTTTTCAAAATTTTTCATTGCATTGTCGGCTTTTTCAGCTTTTTTTCATGCCATTTGTTTTATTTTTTCCATTTTATCCATCATTTCTTCACCTTTTTTTTCTCATCTTTCCATCATTTCTCTAGCTCATTTTTCACCTTTATCCATCATTTCTTCACCTTTTTTTTCTCATCTTTCCATCATTTCTCTAGCTCATTTTTCACCTTTATCCATCATTTCTTTACCTTTTTCCTCTCATTTTTCCATCATTTCTTTAGCTCATCTTTCACCTTTATCCATCATTTCTTTACCTTCTCCTTCTCATCTTTCCATCATTCAACCAGCTATTTCTTTTGTCTCATCCATACTAGTTTCAACCATTTTCATAACTTTTATTTCATTTTTTGCTGTTTTATTCATTGAATCATTGTTGTTTTCATCAAACATAGCATATGACGAAGATAATGATAATAAACTCAAAGTAAGAGCAGCAATTATTTTTTTTGTTTTCATAAATCAATTAGATTTAAAAATTAAAATATTCCCTATTAGAATACTATTATTATAGTATTTATAATAAAAAATCAATACTATAATAGCCTTTTAAATTGACAATAAATAAATAATAATTTAAAAATACTTTACAATTTAATTGTAAAGTATTTTTAAAATTATTTTATATATCAACTTGCAAATTTATTAGTTAATCATATAAATTCTGCTGGATTTTCTAATTCTCCTCATTCAAGTAAAATAGCTTGATTATAAGCATATTTAATTATATCTTGTAATTTTTCAGATTTAATATCTTTATCAAACTCTGATTTCATTGAATCAATTAAAGAATTTTTTGGATTTAACTCTAATATTCTTTTTTGTACTGGTACATCTTGTCCCATAGCTTTCATCATTTTTTCCATTTGAGGATCAACTCAAGTAGATGGAGTTTTTAAAGCTCAAAATGCATCACCTAATTTATCATTAAATATTACTGATTCTATTTTTTCTTCTCAAATAGTACTTTTTGTTAAGTCTAGTAATCATTTAAAATCTTTAATTTTTTCTTCTTCCTTTTTCTTTTCTTCTTCAGATTTTTTTTCTAATTCAATATCATTTGCAGTTATTGATAATAATTTAGATCATTTATATTCATTAAATCATTGTACTAAAAACGAATCAATATGATCAGTAAGAATTAATACATCAATATTTTTTTCTTTAAATTGAGCCATATATGGACTAGCTAATGCTTCAGATTCTGATTTAGCTATAATATAATATATAGTTTTTTCTTTTATTTTTTCTTTTTTACCATCTTTTTCTATTTCATTTTCTTTTTCTGGAACAGTTTCTAAGTATTCATCTAAACTAATATAATCAGAATTATTTATTCATTTAAATAATGATATTTCAGCAATACTATCTTTTAAATCAGTTTCATAATGAATTCATTCTTTTATGACTTTACCATAATTAGTCCAAAATTTAAGATAGTCTTCTTTATTATTTTTAAAAGTTTTCTTTAATTCTGAAATAACTTTTTTAGTAAGACCTTTTTTAATCTTATCAAGAGTTGCATTATCTTGTAACATTTCTCTTGAAATATTTAAAGGTAAATCACTCGTCTCAATAACACCAGATATAAATCTTAACCAAATAGGCATTAATTCTTTTGCGTGTTCTAGAATAAGAACATTATTAACATAAAGTTTTGGTCCATATTCTACATTTGGATCAGAAAGATTTTGATACATATTTACTTCTTTTGGAGCAAAAAGTATAGATTTATAACTAACCATTCATTCAACATTATTGTGCATTGAAAAAAGTGGTTCATTCCAATCACTTGAAATAGATTGGTAAAAAGTTTTATATTCCTCTTTTTTTATTTCAGATTTATTCTTTTTCCAAATAGGTTTAGTTTCATTAACTTGTTCAAATCACATTTCTTTTGGTTCTTTCTTTTTTTCATCATCTGTTCTAGAATCATATTCTAACATCATAATAGGCACTCAAACATAATTAGAATATTTTTTAACTAATTCTTTTAGTTTCCAATCTTCTAAGAATTCTTTACTCTCTTTATTTACATAAATAGTAATAGTTGTTCATCTTTCTTTTTTATCACTATCAGCAATATCATATCCTGTTTTTCAATCACTTATCCATTTTGCTGCTTTTTTTCATTTTTCTTTTGATTCTACCTCTATTTTATCTGCAATCATAAAAGCTGAATAAAAACCTACTCAAAATTGACCTATTAAATTATTTTCAGTTTCATCTTTTGCTTTCTTTAATTTATCTATAAATTCTTTAGTACCTGATTTAGCAATAGTACCAAGATTTTTAATCATATTATCTTCACTCATACCTATACCATTATCTGTAATAGTTATAGTTCATGCCTTTTTATCAGATTCAACTTTTATTCCAAATTTTTCTCATTTATTAAGATAGTTTGAATCAGTTAAACTTTTAATTCTAGCTTTATCAATAGCATCTGATGAATTTGAAATTAATTCTCTTAAAAATATTTCTTTATTTGAATAAATACTATGAGTAAGTAATTCTAATACCCTTCAAGTTTCTGCTTCAAAATTGTGTTTTGTCATAGTTTTATTGTTAAATTTTAATTTAAAAATAGCACTTAGTTTTTCTAAGTGCTAATATATTATCATTTTTTATCTTTTTGTCAAAAAATTATTTATCAAATATATAGATATATCATTTTTCAAATCATCATTTTATTTTTAATTTATCTAATCTAGAGGTTTCTATTTCTTCATTTGTTATTCAATTATTCTCACAGATACTATTTATAACTTCATTAATATCTGCTAATTCTTTAATAAGCTCATTTTTATTTTTTGAATTTTGCACTTCAATAGCCTCCTCTACTATCTTCTTTAATAATTCTTTATTATATTCAACTCCATTAGCAATATAATAATTACATTTTTCTCATTTTCATTTAATAATTTCTGGTATTTTATCTCTAATTAATTTTTTCATTAATATTTTAATTACATCATAAACTATCATCATATGGGTCCAAATGAACCATTATTTTCCACTCATGATTTTTATCAATTTGTGCAATTTTTGCTTCAATATGATCTCAAACTCTATGAGCATCTATTAATTTAATTTCAGGATTAAAAACTAAATGAACTTCAACATATTTTATATGACCTACTTGCCTTGTTCTTAACTCATGAAAGTTTGTAACCAATTTTTGTCATTTTATAATTTCTTTTATTTGTTCAACTTCATTTTCATCAATAGCAGCATCAAGTAAAAGTTTATATCAATTTTCAATAAGCTCCCAAGCTGAATAAATTATATATAATGCTATAATTACTCATAAAATAGCATCAATTTGGTAAAATCCAGTAAAATATATAATAGCTAATCATAGCAATATTCAAACGTTTGAATATAAGTCAGTTTTATAATGAAGTGCATCTGATTTTATAACTAAATTATTAGTTTTTTTTGCAACATATTCTAAAAAATATACCAATCATCAAGTAATAACAACAGATACTAACATTATAGCAACTGATACTCATAAATAACTAACTTGTTCATTATTTATAAATTTCATTATTGAGGCATAAAATATATATACTCCTGAACCTGTAATAATTAATCATTCTAAAAGTGAAGCTAAAGCCTCAATTTTTCATCTACCATAATTATATTGATTATCTGCTTCCTTTTCTGCATTTTTTACTGCAAAAAAATTAAATAACGAAACAAATAAATCAAGTAATGAGTCAATCGCACTTGATAAAACTGCAATTGATCAACTCATTATTCAAACAATAAATTTTATTACTAATAATAAAAGTGCAGTAATTGATGAAACTACAGTAGCCGTTCTTTGTAAAGACATAAAAAATAACTTATATAAATAATATATAAGTTATTTTAATACTTTATTTCCTAATGTAAAGTATTAAATGAGAATAATTCTTATTAATTAAATAACCCATCTAAAATAGATTGTTCATCAATATTATTAACAGCTATTTCTTTTAAAGCAATTAACATAGAATTATATTTTTCTTTTGTAGCTTCAGAATAGCTTCCAACATTAACTTTTTCAATAATATCATCAACTTTTCAAATAAATGTTTCAAGTTGAGAGTCAGTCATTTTTTCAATTAATGAACCATATTTAGCTTCATATTTAGCTTTATATTCATTTTTTAAACTTACATTTACTTTTGAACCATTCATTGATTTAGACATAGATGATCATTTTCATTTAGACATAGAATCACCATGAGTATCACTTTTTGGTCATTTAGACTTTAAAGTTTCACTATTTACTTGTTCTGGTAACTCAATTCATTCAGCTTCCAATCTTTCAGCTAATTTATATTTTAATGGTCATTTTTTATCCATATCATCACTAGATAGAAATTCAGAAGTATCAGTACTAGCAGTTAATCCATTAGATTCAAAAGCTTTTAGAAATGCTCTCATATGATTATAAGAAGCTCACCCTATATTTGTAAATACTACTTTAAAATCTTCATTATCAGTATTCATTATAGCATCTTCTATATCTTCAATATCTAAAACTTCTATTTGTAAACCAACTTCTAAGGCATCTTTTAAAGATTTAGTACCTTGTGCTTTTAATGCATCAACTGTTGATTGTAAATCCCCATATCAAGTTGGCACATCAAAATTATACCTATCTAATAAAACTTCAACAGCATCCATATGTTTTTGTTCTGAACTAGCTATTTTAGAAAAAACTTCTTCTTCTGGGTATAAATCAGCTAAATAATTATAAACATCTCTAGCTAACATTTCTTCTTCATAACCATAAATCAATATTTCCTCTTCTTTATCTGTTAAATCAGAAGAAGGAATATTAGCAATCATATCACCTTGATTATGATCTTTACTTCATTTTTCAGAAGATTGTCATTTACCATGTCATTTTCCTTGATTACTAGAACTAATATTATATTTAGCTTTTAATTCACTAATATATGTTTGTCTTTCTGATTCATTCATATTTTGTATTGCAGATTTTTCCTCAGCAGTTACATATTGTGATAATTTACCTCCTCATTGACCATTTCACATAGCATAAGTAGAACCGAAACTTAGTGCAATTACTGCAGTAGCAGCTAATCATGCTGCAATTATTTTATTTGTTTTCATAATATTTATAGTTAAATTTTAATTTAAAATCTTCTTTTTTTGAAGATACTTTCATTATACATATCTATATTAAGAATTAAGTAAGAAATTTTAATATTGTTTATTTCTATAATTCCTAATAAAAAAATGAAACTATCTCTTTTGAAGATACTTTCATTATATATACGTTATTTAAGAGTTAGGTAAGAAATTATTTTTTAATTTCACAAGCTCAGTTAACACAATTTTGTCATTTTATTTCTTTTAATATATTTTTTTCAACTAGTTTTTTATATATTTGACATCAAACACAATATCAAAAAACTGATTCTAAAAACATAAATACTATACATAAAATACAAGCAATAATAGATGGATTAAATGGAACTGCCATAAATGCTGGTATTGATTTTTCTAAAAATCATAAATAAACATCAACTGCAATTCATTTTGAATACAAAGTTCAAGATATAATTAATATACAATAAAAAGCTAAGAAGGATAAAATCAATCCTATAAACCAAGCAAATCTTTTTTGTACAGCTCATACAAATACTTTTTTATTATTTCAAAATTTACTAACTATAATTTCAGAAATTTTTCAAAAAACAAATGATCTAGGTTCAACAAAAACTTTGTATAAAAAATCAAAAAATAATGCTCATATAATATAAGTAGGTATAGTTAAATATCATAAAAAGACTATTGATATAAAAGAAAAAATAGCAAAAATTAATGCTAATCAAGTTTCTATCCTAACTTGTGTTTCATTTACAAATCAATATTTATCTCATTTTTTACTAATTCAATCAATATAAGTTCAATACATAATATGTGTTAATAATTAAAATAAATAAGAAAGAAAAATAAATTTTCTTTCTTATTCTATATTATTGGAATAAACTATCAATAATATCATCTTCTCAATCTAAATTATCAGTAGCAATTTCTCTTAATGCATCTAACATAGCATTAAATTTTTCTTTTGTTTCATCTGAATAATCACCAGTATTAACTTTTTCAGAAATATCATCTACTTTTGTAATAAATGTATTTAATTGATCATCTGACATTCTAGATATAGCATCTCCATATTTATCTTCATATGAATTTTTATATTTAGCTTTTAATGCAGAATTAGCATTTCATCTATCCATATCACTATTTCCTTTCATAGAACTAGAATTCATATTTCAACCATTACCAGCATTATCTGATTTATTAGTTCCATCTTGAGTTTTTACATAATCATCATCATCTTTATTTGGAATACCATCTCAATCTTCATCTTGCATTTCAACTCATTTTTCTTCCATATAAGATTGCTTTTCTTCTTGAGTCATATTTTGCATTTCTGCTCTTTCTTCCGCAGTTAAATTTTGACCTTGACCACCTCATTGTCCATAAGCAGAAACACTAGTTAATCCAATTGTAGAAATCATAGCAATTAATAATACTACTGATAATGTTTTTGTAGTTTTCATAATATTTAAATTATTTTATAAAATTAATATATAACTTATTAGTATTGAATGTGTTACAATCTATTTTTTTATTATTAATTGCACATTTCTTTCTAATAAGATTAAATATATTATATATATTTCAATTAAGAAATAAGTAAGTATTTAATTAATATTTATCTTTAATTATATTAATATTAAAGATAAATTAATTATATATAAGCAGTTTAAGAATTAAGTAAGAATAAAAGAAGAAGTATAAAACTTCTTCTTTTATTTAGATATAATAGAATTATATTCTTCAATTGTAATATATTGAGGAACATATACTTCTCACTTTTTTTCTAAATTTTTATAAAATGCTCTCATATGATTATATGAACCTTTTAATAAATTATTGTAAACATTCATAATATCTTTATCTTTAGTATTAACTAATAATTCATTTAAATCTTTGATATCTAAATCTTCAATAGTCATTCAAACATTTAAAGCATCAACTAATGATTTATTTCAAGCCACAACTAAATCATTATATAACTTATTCATTTCTTCTGAAGTAAAAATTCATGGAGTATCATCTTTTATAGGATCATCAATATTATATTTTTCTAACAAGGGCAAAATAGCACTTTTATGTTTTTCTTCTGAATCATCTATATTTCAAAATATTTTTTGTCCATATTTTTCATAGAAAAAAGTATAAGTATCTCTAGCTAATTTTTCTTCTTCTCTCATTTGAATTAATCAATTTATTTCTTCTTGAGAAAGAGTCAATCAATTCATTACTTCAGATAATATCTCATCTCATTTTTTATTATCTTCATCTTTCATATCATTAAGTACTTCTGAAATAATAGTATCCGTAGTAGTATTATCAACTATAATATTTTCACTATATTCTTTTCAGCAAGAAGCTAATAGTAAAACAGAAGTTCAAATTATTAGTATTTTTTTATTTAACATAACATATTAATTAATATATAAATTAGCTTCTAAGAGCATCAACTGGATCCAATTTACTTGCTTTATAAGCAGGATAATATCAGAAAAACACACCTACAATAACAGAAAATGAAAATGCTAATAACATTCACATAGTACTTCTTATTGTAGTCATTCATGCATAAATATCAATAACAGGTATTAATATTTCTCATAAAATAACTCAAACAATTCAACCAATAACAGATAAAACTATACTTTCTATCAGAAATTGATTTAATATATCTCATCTTTTAGCTCAAATAGATTTCAATATTCAAATTTCTCTTGTTCTTTCAGCTACTCAAGCAAACATTACATTCATTATACCAATTCACGAAACTACGAGTACTATAATTGCAACTAGTGTAAGTAGTAAGTTCATAGTATCTGCAGAATCTTGAGCAGAAGTAACTTTAGTTCATTGATCTTTTAATCTAAAATCATCAACTTGAGAATCTCTTAATCTATGTGATTTCCTTAATATAGTAGTTAACTCAGACATTGCTAAATCAATACTATTAATATCATTAGCTAAAACTGTCATTCTTGTTGATCAAGCAGTTCATAAAACTGATTCAGCAGTAGAATAAGGAAGATATATACTATCATCATAACTAACAGGTCAAATAGATCATCAAGTTTCTTCTAAAATTCATATTATTTTTATCTTTTTTCTTCAAATTGTTACATTTTTTCAAATAATATTTGTATCTCAAGCAAATAAATCTTGAACTATTCAATATCATAAAACTGCAACTTTTTCTCTATTTTTTAATGCTTCATTATTAAATAATTCTCATTTCAATATTGGTAAATTAGAAATTTCAAAAATTTCAGGAGTTACTCACATTATTCATGCTTGAATAGATTCATTAGAGGTTGACGACTGCATTTTTCAATTCACATAAGCAGTAACACTTTCTATATAATCTGATTCATTTTGTATAATTTCAACATCATCTATAGATAACTTAGATGTACTTCATTCAGTAGTAACTGGCATTATAGCAATAGCCGTAACAGATAAAGTTTTAAATTGATCTTCAATATCTTTTTGTGCTCATAATCAGATTGCTATTACTAAAGATATTGTAGAAACTCATATAATAATACCTAATGTAGATAAAAATGTACGAAGTTTATTTCAATACAAAGATTCTAAGGCCATTTTAAGAATATCTTTTAACATTTTTTTTATATATATAAATAAATTTATTCATCTTCTAATTCAAAATTACAATCAGTCACTTTTCAATCTTCTAAAAATATAATTCTATCTGCTGTTCTAGCTACCTCAGGTGTATGAGTAACCATTACAATAGTTTTTCATTCATTCTTTAAGTTTGCTATAATATCCATAACTTCTCTACTTGTTGTAGTATCTAAGGCTCAAGTAGGTTCATCAGCTAATAATATTTCTGGATTATTTACTAAACTTCTAGCAATAGATACTCTTTGTTGTTGTCATCAAGATAATTCTCAGGGTTTATTAACCAATTTATCTCACAATCATACTTTAGTTAGTAATTCTGTTGCCTTATTGTTTCTAGTTTTTTCATCAGTTCAATAATATAAAGCTGGTAATGCTACATTATTTAAAGCAGTTAACCTAGGTAAAAGATTAAACTGTTGAAAAATAAATCACATTTTTTTATTTCTAATAAAAGCTAAAGTATCTTCTTCTTTCACAGCTCAAATATCATCTCATTCTAAATGATAAGCTCCTGAACTAAGTGGATGCAAACAAGCAATTATATTTAAAAGTGTAGATTTCCCTCATCAACTTTCTCACATTAAAGCAACAAATTCTCATTTTTTAATTTCTAAATCAATTCATTTTAAAACTTCTATTTCATCTCAATTATCCAAAAAATATGATTTATGAACACCTTCTAATTTAATAATTATTTCTTTATCATTTTTCATATCAATTTATTAATATAATATTTTATCTAATTTATCTAAACCACTTATCACTTCAACCATTTTTCCATCTGTAAATCATGTCATTACTGCTTTCCAGGTTCAATCAGCTAACATAACTGAAGGTTTTCAATCAATTGGCTTAACTGCTCATACAGGTATTATTTTTATATTTTTAACTTCATTTGTAATATATTCAACATAAGTAGTCATTCATTCTCTAACTCATGAAGTATTCGGATTAAATGAAATCTCAACTTTATAAGTAACTATTCAATTACTATCAGTTGTAGATTTATCACTTATAAAATAAACACTTCATGTAAGAGTAACTCAGTCAAGAGCATCAAAAGTAAGGTAGACATTAGCATTATCCTGGATTCTAGAAATATCTAATTCTTCAACATAACTTTCAACATAAAATTTATTATTATTAGTAATAGTTACAAAAGAAGCCTCTTTATCTCATCATACAAAAGATCAAATATTTCAATCTATAGAAACAATTTTTCAATCAATTGGACTTCTCAATACAGCATCTTCTAATTTTATTTTCACTTCTTCTAAACTCTTTTTTGCATTATCAATATTATTATAAAAAGGAGCCAATTCACTATATGAAACATCATCTGTTTTTGTAGAAAGTGAAGCTTTAGAAATATCAATTTGTTTTTTGGCTATTAATAAATTATTATCTGCTCTTTTAATAGCATTTTTATAATTAACTTCTGCTTGTTCTAATTGTTTTATAGCTAATTCTAATTTAGTATTAAGTCATACTATAATATTTTTTTGAGTCGCAGTTTTAGTATTTAAATTAGTTAATTGTTCCTCTATCAATTGACTAGCATCAACTAAATCTGATATATCTTTTTTATTACTAATTATTTTATCTTCATACTCTTTAATATATGAGTCAATTTGCTCTTGAGATAAATTTCAAACTGATATTACAGAATTTTGAATAGTTCTAAGTGTAGAATTCAGCATTTTATTAATTAAAATTGAATTTTCTTTCGCTTTTTCTAAAAAAACTAAAGTAGTTTCAATATTAGATTGATGTCATCATTCCTCCTTCCAACTATTAGAAAAATTATTAAAAAAAATATTTGCTTCATTAAAATATTTTTTTGATAAAGATAATTCACTTGTATCTTTGACTCATAAATAATTTTCAAAAATATTATTTTCATCTCTATTCTCAACAGTAATTCATAGTAATTTATCCACTCATTTTAACAATTCTTTAATATTTGAAATATTTGTGGATATATTTCAAATTGCATCTTCAACTTTGTTTTCATATTTTTCCTTTTCTTGATTTTCTATCAATAAAAGATTTTCTTTAGCTAAATCTAAATCTGTTGTTGCAGATTGTAAATTTATTTCAGCAGTTGCAAGTCAACTTTTAGTATTAGAAATATCAATTTCTCAATTTAATTTAATATTTTCTAAATTTGCTTCTGAACTTCATAATTGTTCTTCCGACAACTTAATATCTCCTGAAGTATATTTATTCTTTTTTGCTTCTAAATCAGCATAAGCTTTGGATAATGCAATATCAGCTTTATCAACATTTAATCTAAGATATGTAGTATCTAAACTAGCAATTATTTCTCCAGCTTTTACAATATCTCATTCATTCTTAGAAATAGAATTAACAGTACCAGTTATAGGAAAATTTAAATTAAAATCTTCTTTATATAAAACTTTACCATCTCATAAAATACTAGTTTTTAAATTTCATGTTGTTACAGTAAATGTTTTTATTTCTTTTTTTTCAATAACTTCATTAGATCATAAAAAATAAGAATAAGAAAAATATGAAGTTCATAAAATCATAACAAATATAGCTCATATTTTAGTAAAATTGGTTTTCTTTTTATTATTTTCTATTTCATTTAAGATTCACATATTTAAATGTATTAATTAATAAAACTATCTTCTCATATTTCTTTTAACATACTTTGCTATTTTTCTATCTGTAATATCAGTATTATACCAAATACTAACAATATCTCATACCTTTAAATCAGTTAAAGTTGCTTCTATATCAACTTTATCTTCTCAAACTAGTTCTTTTTTGATCATAGGAATTCATACAGGTACCATTACTTTTATATCTCATTTAATTGAATTTGCTATCATATCTTTTAAAGCCATTCTATCAGCATCAGATAAAGACATCATATAAGCTTTCTTTTCATCTAGTTCCATATTTACAGTTGGGTCTTTTGAAGTATCTATTTCAGAAATAGTAAAAACATTTCATTCAACAGCTTTAATTTTACCATATAATTCTGCCTTGTATTCAGGTTTTAAACTTAATATCTCTTGATTTCTATCAACTGTATTAATTGTACCTATGTTATTACTTTCAGTAGTAGTATTAGGTTCAATACTTGTTCCACATGAAGCTAGTAAAATAGTAGCACTTCAAATTATAAAAATTTTTTTCATAAACTTTCCATTAATCAATTAAAATATAACTATTATTAGTATAATAATATAAGCAATAATACAATATTATATATTATTGTACATAATTTAACATATCTTAAATAAGATATAATTAAGAAAAAAGAGTATTATTTAACAATACTCTTTTTTCTCTTAAATAAATTAACTCAAATAATATATAATATAAACACTAATATTAATATTAATCAAAAGTTAGATATAATATTCATTATATCATCGATCATATCTTTAAAAATAAATCACAATAATAAAAATTCAAAAACATACAATATCTCACCTAAAAATATATATAAAGCAAAATTTTTAATATTAAATCATTGTATTCAAGCAATATAATTTAGCATTGGTCATACTCAAGTAATTAAAAATCTTGATATAAATATACTTATATTCCCCTTGTGGTTTAAAAAATTCTCTGTCTTAATATATAATTTATTAATTTTTTTATTATTAATTAATAGTTGAAAAAGATATGTATTAAAAAGTTTTTTTCAAAATAAATATGATAACAAATCTCATACAACAACACCTACTAATATAATTATGAATAATATTAATAAGTTATTTAAATCCATAGTTATAGATCAAGCAATCAATATAAAAAACATAGCTCAAACAGGAATTCATATTTGACTTAAAATTGCTATTATAAATAAAAACAAATATAAATTAGTTTCAAAGAATGCAGTTAATAAACTAATCTCCATATTTATTATCATTAAGTATTAATAATAATTTATCACAATCTATATTAGATTTATTACAATAATCATCTAATGTTTTATTTCTAGTCCAAATTCATATTTTATTTCAAAATTTTTCTTCTAAATCTATATTATATTTCTTTTCAATATAATTAATAGACATCCAAGTTTGGATTTGTTGTTCATTAAAAGGTTGATTAAAATAATCTCTATGATTATTAAAAATAATAATATTAGAAATAAATTTATAACTAAAAAATAACAATAATACTAAAGTTAATATAAACACTAATCATAAAATTATTTTCTTCTTTTTCATATTTATTATTTAATTAATTAATTTTAAAATATTATATAACATAAAACTCATAGTCCAAGCAAAAAATATAGGATACATAAAAAATATAAATCACCATTTATTTCCTAATTCAGCTCTAGCAGTAAAAACTGATCACATACATGAAGTATAAAGTAATATAAATAATAAAAAACTCATAGCATTTTTATAATTTATAGTTTTATCATTTTGTATCTTTTTTACTAACCTATCAGTGTCTGACGTATCATCTAAATAATATAAACTTCAAAGAGTAGAAACTATTATTTCTTTTCAAACCAATCATGAAATAATTGAAATACTCATTTTATCATTAAATCAAAGTGGTTCAAATATAACTCAAATACTATTACCAACCTTTGATCAATAAGTATTTTCAATTTTTTCTCAACTAGGAAAAGAAAAAGCTAAGGTTAAAATAATTGAAAATGGTATAATAAATAATGAGATTTTGATTAAAAATTCTTTTAAAACTAATAGTATTTTAAAAAATATGTTTTTTAATTTTGGTAATCTATAATGTGGTAAGTTTATAATAAATTTATGATTTTTATGTCTTATAAATACTCTTAAAAATGAATTAGATATTAATCAAAAAATAATTCATACAAAATATAAACTAATTAAAACTATTGATTGTAAGTATCAAGGAATAAATGCCGAAATAATTAATACAAATACTGGTAATTTTGCACTACAACTAATAAAAGGAAGCATCATTATTGAACTGACCCCATAAAAGTAGAGTGTAAATAAAAAACACTCTGCTTTTTTTTGTTTATAAATATAATAAAAAAACTAAGTAGAAAAATAATAATACTTAATAAAAACTTATGTCTAAAATAATCTA
>Ga0256840_1000914_pt1 | contig 29088 bp, 34 predicted proteins | sample 355202metaG_FD_185969 | JGI IMG/M metagenome (GOLD analysis project Ga0256840, IMG submission 185969) | Hydrothermal vent microbial communities from Mid Atlantic Ridge, Atlantic Ocean - 355-202 | ecosystem: Environmental > Aquatic > Marine > Hydrothermal vents | place: Atlantic Ocean: Mid... | reverse complement strand
ATTAATTTTCTATTAACATAATATTGGTAAAATTACATATGCAAGGATATATAATAAACTTTAACCCAGTAAAAGACGAAGATTTAATTGTAACAGTGCTAACAAGAGATTCTATTCTTACGCTGTATAGATTCTATGGAGCTAGACACTCACATATAAATCTAGGGTATAAGATTGATTTTGAAGCTAAGTCCTCTACTAGATCCTCACTGTCTCAGCTAAGTGGAGTTCTTCATCTTGCAAATAAATGGAACTTAGATCATGGAAGAATGCATGTTTGGCAATCATACATAAAGCTTTTTTACCTACATTTAAAAGATGTAGATGAGATAAATAGTTTTTACTTTGACCTTCTAGAAGAGTGTAGTGCTATATGGGAGATGCAAAACCCAAAACGAATAGCAATAGAAGCATACATAAAGCTACTTGAGTATGAGGGTAGACTTCATGATGAATTTATTTGTTTTAATTGTGAACTGCCAATTGATAAGCATATTTCGCTTGTAAGAGGTTTTTTACCAGCTCATGAGAAGTGTGCATGGACTGAACCATTTGATGAATTATTCATAAAAGAGCTATTTAGTAAAAAAAGTTCTCTCTTTTTGAATGATGAAAGTATAGAAAAATTATGGAAAATTATGATGGAAGGATTTTAACTTGAGGACACCTCTAAAACCCTTAAATCATGACTATAAAATACCAAAAAATAAAAAAGGATAAAAAATTTTAAAATTTATAATAATAACGGCAATATGTGCAAGTTCACTGTTTTCAAAAGTTCATATTACACTACCTCCAAAGCCATTTGAAATTTATCATAAAAAGTCTCAAGTTGCTGGAGCAAAAATATTAATTATTGCAGGTATTCATGGTAACGAGATAGGAGGCTATAAGAGTGCTGATTTACTAACTAAAATCAAAGTTAAAAAAGGTGAACTCTTAATTATACCAAGAGCCAATTTTCTAGCAATCTTGAACAATACAAGAGGCTATAATGGAGATATGAATAAAAAATTTAATAACATAGATAAGAATGACAAAGATAAAAAATATATAGAATTAATCAAAAAAACTATTATTGATTTTCATCCTGATGTACTTATCTCACTGCATGAGGGATATGGTTTTGCTAAAAACAGTAAAAATGCATGGGGCAATAGCATAGTAATAGATGAAAAAAAATATAAAAATTTTAACCTTGAAAAGACCGCAAAATTTGTACAGGAAAAAGTCAATAAGCATCTAAACTATAAAATTGCCATAAAAAACACAACTACATTTTCAAATCCCATTGAAAAAAATAGAGATACTTTTATGCTAAGCGACTGGGGATTAAGACAAAATATTAAATCATTTGCTATTGAGTCATCAAAAAATATGGATTTAAAAGAGAGAATTAGAACACATCTTTTAATGTTAAAGTATTTTTTTGACTACTATGGGCTTGAGATAGAGCCTTCTATGGAGTCACTTATTGAAAACATAGAAACTACTCAGCAAATACCAACTATCGTTATGAAAATCAATAATAAAATTTTTAAAATTAATAAAGATACAACTCTTTTGTTGGAAAAAGGAAGCAAAATTAAGGTTCTTGATATAATAGGACCAAATGGAAGCTACTTAGTTCCTAGAGGAGTAAATTTAAACTGGAATAGTTTTAAGTTTAATAATATCTCTTTTGATGTTAAAGTAGACAATAAAAAGATTTTTACAATCAAAGGCAAAGAGGTAAGAAAAATGGCTACAAGGCATAACAAAAGTAGAGAAAATATAGCAAATTAAACATGGGCACCTATAAAAACCCTTATATTAATTTGCTATATTTATATCGCTAAAACTTTCTATATTAAGATTTTCAAAAGCTGATTTTAGTGAGATAAAAAGCTCTTTATTTTCCTCTTCCATCTTAGCTAGCATATCTTTTGTTTTTGCACGAGCTATTGGCATCTTTATGTCGAACCGCATTGCTGGACATGCCTCATCCCCAATCGTTGGCATATGATGCTCTTTGGCTTGATCTCGTAGTTGCCTCTCTCGTACCTGTATAAATGGTCTTATAACTTTTAAACCATTTCCTGCTGTATAGATAGGTGGCATAGAGCGAAGTGCTCCATTGTAACTAAAGTTCATAAAAAAGCTCTCTACTGCATCATCTAAGTGGTGAGCAAGGGCAAGTTTTTCGTAGCCATTATCTTTAGCATATGTATACAATGCCCCTCTTCTCATGCGTGAGAAAAAGCTACAAAAAGAGGAATTTTTTCTTATCTTTTCTTTTGAAAGTTCATAAATATTGGTATTGTAAACTTCATGATCAATATCATACTTTATACAGTGCTCTTTTAAAGTTTCAAGATCCTCTCCCATTCCATATGCAATAGTGACTGCTTTAAATTCAAATTTAATTGGAGAAACTCGCTGAAGGTGTTTAAATACATGAGCTAAACATAGAGAGTCCTTCCCTCCACTAAGTCCAAGTAAAATCTTATCACCTTCATTTATAAGATTAAAATTCATAACCGTACGACTAGTTAATCTGAGAAGTTTTTTACTTATTTTAAGCATCTATTATCTTATCCACCATTCTTATCACGAAATCTGCACTTACCTTCGCCGATGTTTCTAAAAATTCATCAAAACTAAAACTTGCATCCATATCAGCTGCATCACTTATCGCACGAAGTATGAAAAATGGAACTCCAAGAGCATTACATGTTACAGCAACTGAGGCCCCTTCCATCTCCAATGCACTTGCTTCAAAAGTCTTTGCTATCCAGTTTTTACGCTCAACATCACAAACAAACTGATCACCTGTAACAATTATGCCATCTTTTAAATCAATACCTTTCTCTTTTGCTACCTCTTTTGCAATTTCTATTAAACCTTTGTCTGCTTCTTCAAAAACAGAACCTTCAGGTACATAGCCATAAGGGTGACCAAATGCAGATATGTCTAAATCATGTTGTGCTAACTTTGTTGCAACTACCAAATCGCCAACTTTTAAGGTGTCACAAACGGCTCCAGCAACTCCACTAAAAAGAAGTTTTTCACAACCAAACTTTTGTATCATTACACTTGCTGTGATAGTGGAGTTTACTTTTCCAATCTTACTATATGCTATGACTATATCAGTACCTTTGTAGTTTACCTTATAATACTTATTGCTCGCATATACTACTGTTTCATAACCTCCAAAAAATTCCAATAGTGGCTCAATCTCTTCGGGCATGGCCCCCATAATCGCTAATTTCATATAATTATCCTTATTTTATTCTCAATAAATATTTTTGTGTTTTTGATATCTGAGTGTCAATTTTTACATCTAAAAACTCTTTTTCAAATAGTTCTGCTTTTTCCACCACTTCACCCTTTGGATTGATATGCCTACTTCCACCCCAAAATCCAAGTCCATCTTCAAATCCAACTCTATTTACAAAAAGTACATCTGCTCCCGAAAGGATTGCACTTGTTGTTAGAAGTGAATTCCACTGATGTTCTATAAGAAGTTTGTTGTCTTCAAATCCACGAGCAGGTGAGTTTGCCAAAACAATAAGAAGTTGTGGTTTTTTTGAGGCTATCTTTGCTATAACTTTTGCACTAAACATCTCTTCACAAACCACCATCATAACTTCACCAAAATCAGACTCAAAACTCTCCATAGTCTCACCTTCAAAAAAGAAGCGAGCCTCTTGAAAAAGTCCATAATTTGGCAATATATTTTTATGGTGCATATGCTTTATCTTTCCACTTGAACAATAAATTGCACTGTTAAAAAACTTGTGTCCTACTTTTAATACACACCCAAAAACAATATCCTTATGCTCACTCAAAGTTGCAATCTCTTCAATCTCACTTACTTCATAAGCATCTTCAAATACTGCATCTTTTAGTAGATATCCATTTAGAGCAAGCTCCGGAAATACAACTAAATCAGTATCTATTTCAGAGAGTTCTTCTTTGAACTTTAAAAAACTCATCTTTTTTAATTTTGGTATGTTTTGTACAAGTGTTATGTTCATGAAAGATCGCTTAAAACTTTCTCCAAAGATGCCATATCTGTTACACAATGCGTTGGTTTTTTTGTTGAGCGTCTATTGAGTCCTTTTAATACAGTTGCCCCAAACTCCACAAAAGAGTCCGATTCACCCTCTACATGTAAAACAGACTGTTTGTACTTAACAGGGCTAATGAGCTGTCTAGAAAGGACATCTAAAGCCTCATTTTTGCTACTATACAAACTAGCTGTTACATTTGAAACAACTGGTGCCAAAAAACTGTCTTTTAGGTATTTTTCAAGATATACTTCAAGAGGCTCGATAGCACTTTTTAAAAGTGGGCAATGAGAAGCAACAGACATATTTAGCAGTAGTGCCCTTTTTGCACCTGCTTCTTTAAAAATTGCTTCCATAGAAATCAGATCATCTTTATCACCTGCAACTACCAACTGACCATCACAGTTATAGTTTGCTGGCCATACTTGCTTGCCTTTTTGAGCAGATATTATCTCCTCTACCTTTTCGTCACTAAGACCTATTAGTGCCATCATCCCAGCATTGATATTTTCACAAGCATCTTTCATAAACAATCCACGCTTGTGAACAAGTTCCACTGCATCAAGATAGTCAATAGCACCAACTGAACTAAGAGCAGAAAACTCCCCAAGTGAGTGCCCCATAGTCATCATAGGCCTCTTTTCATACTGTTGAGTAAAAAGAGCATGTGCTACTAAACTAACCAATAAAATTGCAGGTTGTGTAAACTCTGTAAGTTCAAGTTGGTCATTTTGTTCAAATAAAAGCTTTGTAAAATCAAGATTTAATCTTTCACTTGCCTTATCAATCATCTCTTTTGCAAGTGGATGATTATTGTAAAAATCTTGACCCATACCAATTTTTTGGCTGCCTTGCCCTGGAAATATAAAAACATTCTTGCTCATTATTTACCTTTATTGTAATATATATTTATCTTTATAATCATTTATCTTTTTTCTGAGTGTATTTCTATTTAAACCGAACTTCTCACTCATTTTAAGTTGAGAATTAAATTTTTTAAATCCTGCCCTTAGAATAGGAACATCAAACAGATATAATTGATCTCTGTAATCATTTTTACCACCTAGTTTTTTAGAAATTAGCTCTTCCATAATTTGCATAACATCATTATCATCAAATGAACTCATAAGATATGATATATATACAGATTTTCTAAGCGAATAGCAATTATCAGTGAGATCTTTGTTTAAGTTTTTTAAAGATATCTCATCTATATTGTATTCACCAAAAATAGATGATATCTCTTTAAAAAACTTCTTAATAAGTGGATCAACATCTTCCAAACGCTCACATAAAGGTGGAATTGTAATTTTAAGACTAAAAAAGTCATTACAAATATGCTCCTGTATTTCTGATTTTGATGTTGCAATAACCCTTACACTATTTAATTCAATCGCTTTCTTAAGAGTTTCATAGTTTGAAATCCTGTCAAAATCCTTAATAATTACTGTATCACAAGAAGATATATAGGAGAGTAGTTCCGAAAAAGATTCTGCATTAATAACTTTTACATTAGGTAGAATAAATTTTGCTAAAGTCTCTTTTCCTGTTCCTCTTTGACCAATAATAAGAGCATTTAAGTTAATACTTTTAAGAAGATTTGCTGATTTAAGAGCCTCTAGTGAGGCTCTTGATTTAGCTATGTAACTAGTGTGATCCACAACCACCACTACCACAACATTCGTGATCATCTTTCTTAGGTGCTTTTTCTTCTGTAGTGTGACAACTGTCACCTGTTCCGCATCCACAACCACCACTACTCGCAGGAGCACCAACAAATCCATTTAGTAATTCATCAGCTGTTGCTTCTCTTACTTCAGAGACAGTTATAGCAAATAAAAGGTTTTTACCTGCTAGTGGATGATTAAAATCAACATTAACAGTTTCATCATCAAAACTCTTAACTACAACTTGAACTGTTCCACCATCTTCACCTTGACCATAAAGAGTCATACCTTCAGTAAGCTCTAAACCAGCAAATTGCTCTTTTGGAAGAGACTGAACTGCTGCTTCATCATACTCACCATAACCATCTTTCGCTGCTACTTCAATATTAGCACTATCTCCCTGTGATAAATTTTTTATCTCATTTTCAAGGCCAGGGATAATTTGACCTTTTCCTACGATAAATGTTAATGGAGCAGCATCAAGATTACTATCTATCACTTCACCATTAGCAACGTCTTTCAATTCATAATTTATTGAAACGACTTGGTTTTCATTTATTGCCATTTAGTTTCTCCTTGTTTTTTAAAACTAAGGATTATAGCATAATCGTTATTTATGAAATCTTAGTTGAGAGATTTAGCCTCTTTTGAATTAGGATAACCCTGTTTTAAGGCATCAAAAAACTGCTTTGCTTGAGCACTTTTTTTGAGTTTACTAAAAGATATACCTGTATGGTACAAAAGTGTAGGCATATAATCTGCTTTATCATAGAGTGATATACTTTTTTTGTAATGCTCAATCGCCTTAGTATACGATTTTTGAAAGTATGCAATCTCTGCTAAGTAAAAGTTACTTCTCGCTGGTTTATACTTTCTTTTAACAAGTTCTGTAAATTTTTCTTTAGCTGCATTGTAAGATTTTTTCTTAAAAAGAGACACTCCATCTTTGAGTAAAGATCCACTACTTTGCTTTGAGATTAATGCATTTTTTTTACTCTTAGCATTATCTTCTAATAGTTTAGCTACTTGGGTCTCTAGTTTAGTAAAAGATTCTTTTGAAACATAATTGTTATTTATAGAATCAATTAATGAGCTTAATTCTGTCAATACTTGCTTGATTTTTTCTTGATTTGTATCTTGAAGAGTCCTGCTCTCATTTACATATGTTTTTAAATCAGCCAATTCTAATTTTAATGCCGATACTGATTTATCTTTTTTTGATAAATTTTCTTCTAGTGCTCTAATTTTCTGATTTATTTTACCAATTTTATTTCCAAATGCGTCAGCTACAGAGCGTAGCCCCTCATAATTCTCATCAATCTGTAAAAGCTTTCTCTTTAGTCTACCAACTTCATTTGATAAGCTCTTAACTTTATCACTATTTTTAAGTATTTGTTTTTCACTAGAAGTTAGTCCATACGGATTTGCGGCATCTAAATTGCCTGCACCATATACTGAAGGTTCAGCAGCTAGTAGTGAGCATGTCACTACTAGCATAAATATACTGATTTTTTTCATTGATTTTTATGGAAGAAGTTTGAATTCTGCTCTTCTGTTTTTATCCCAGCAAGCTTTATTACTTTCAGAACACACAGGGTTACTCTCACCATAGCTAACTATCATAATACGACCCTTATCAACACCAAAAGATACGAGTGCTTCTTTAACACTTTTTGCTCTTTTAAGACCGAGTGCATAATTATACTCATCTGTTCCCCACTCGTCACAGTTACCTTCTACTTTGATTGAAAGATCTTGAGCATTCATACTATTTAGTAATCTAGCATTTGACTTAATCTTAGCTTCCATATCTGGACGGATACTATACTGATCAAAATCAAAATAGATTTTATTTATATCTCTCTCTAAAGCTGCAATCGCTTCTGCAACAGCATTAGCATCATTCATCGCTGTCTCTACATTATTGTTGTTTGTATTCATATCATTTGATGTACCATTTGCTGTATCCATACCAGTAAGGTCATCAGCCTTTTTGTCTGTTTCCATCTGCGTAGCATTATTGTTACCGTTTTTAGCTGTCATATCAACATCTGGATTTTTCTGACTACATCCTGTAAATATTAGCATTGCTAAAGTTAAACTTGTAAGTAATAATTTCATTCATACCCCTTTTAAATAATTATTTGTTGTAGTTTATCATTTTTTTCTTAAATTACCAATCAATAGACTGTATTTTTCCAACTTTTAGTGGAAAATGATAACTTTTATTGGCTTTTAATCGAATTATACCTAGTGCACTCTGATTTTCATACTGCTTTATAAACATAATTGTCTCAGCATCATTAGCAAATCTTGGATATAAATTTTTACCAGTTGCTGTAAGTTGTCTAATATAATCAGTTTTTGTTGATATTAAATAGAGATTAAATGTTTTTGCACCAAACTCGCTTGATTTTTCTCTACTAGAGTATACAATATAGTTATCGAATGCTGATACAGAGTTATTGTTTCGTCCATGATATACCATCTGTTCTACACTTTTACTACCAATTTCTTGTGCAAAAATATTTGGATATCCAAGTCTATCTGAAACAAAAACAATTCTACTATCATGGTCTATAAATCCACCATTAACATCTATTCCACTGTATGATGTAACCTTTTCCAAACTTTTACTTTTAATATCATATACAAATATATCTGCTTGGTCATCTGGTGCCATTGTTACTAGTAGCTTTGTTCCGTCTTGTGATACATCTGAGCAAACTAACATACCATCACCTACAAGTATCTTCGTTCTAGTTCCTGTTCTTACATCTACCTTATAAAGAGTTGGTTTTTTCCCATTGTATGAAGTATAATAAAAGGCATTTTGAGCTCTGTTTGCCCATTTTGGAAATATGTTTAATCCACCTTTAACAATTACTTTTTGAAAACTTAGCGTGTAGTCAGATATTATAATTTCACTTTTCTTTTTTTCAGTATATTTAGAAAAAATTACAAACTGCTCCATCCAATCAATTTTTGGAGCACCTATTTTATCATTAAGTTCAACTGCAATCTTATGTGCCAAAAATGGATACCTGTTCTGCTTTGATATTTTATAAACTTTTTCACTATCTATCTGTCCTGTTTTTGCATTGAGAAGTCTAACTTGTGCTATAACTGTTCCATCTTCTTCAAATGACATATTAAACCTGAGTATTAAATCAAGCTTTAAATTACTCATAAAATTCTCATCAAGATTACCATCATATGAACTAGTTAGATACTCGTCTACTACATTAAAATGGCTACTTACTCTTAAATCTCCAATTAAAATTTTAACAAACTTTTTTCTAAAGTTTTGGTCTACACTTCCTATACTAGCATCTTGAATTGCAATCTTTGGCAGCCTATCCATCTTCTTTACAATCTCAACTGTTGCATCATATGCAAATATAGAACTTACGAGTGCAACTAAAATCAATATTTTTTTTATCATTATTTACTCCAATATATCTTTAAAAACTACTTTCATGTTAAAAACTTCTCCATCTTTAAAGGGAGGAAATTTTGTATCTCTCATCTCTTCTAAAAAATCGCGAAGTTTTGCATTGAAAGCATCATTATATGACAATGTTTCTATTTTATAACTAAAATTTCCGAACTTATCAATTCCTATTGTAACTTTTGCAACATTACCAGATACAGTATCAATTGTTTTTTGCCAACTTGCATCTAAAATATCTGCAATTTTACCACGAAACTCATCATAAACTCCATCTTTACTTGTTATTAGTAGACTATCTTGTTTCTCAAAATCAAGCAGTTTTGTTATTTTTTTTGCTTTTTCATCTTTAACAACCTCTTCTACTTCTTTATGTACAATTTTCTTTCTAACCTTCTTTTTTATCCTTTGACTCTCTTTTGGTAATTTATTTAAATCTATTTTTCCAAATAGTTTTTTAAAGTCTGGTTTTTTATCAACTTTTTTTGCCCTAACTATTTTTTTCTTTACTACTGGCTTTGGTTTGTTTACACTCTTTTTTTTCTTAACAACTTTTTTCTTCTTTTTTTGAACAACCATTTTTTCTTTGCGTTCAACTAGTGTTACATTGAGAAGATTTTTTTTGCTTGCTGTATATTTGATGATTTTAGTATTATGAGACTGGAGCATATATATACCAAGTGCTACAATAAAAAAATATATAATAAAAGAGAGAGTCCATCCTACAATTGTAGAAGTCGAAGAATTTGGCATGAGCTATCCATTTGTTTCTAGTGAAACTTTAGTAAACCCTGCCTCTTTTACACTTTTTAGTACAAACATAACATCTCTGTATTGTAGTGCTTCATCTGCTTTAATATAGACAACTGTCTTGTCTAAAGGGAATTTTTGACTTAATAAAATAAAATTATCAGCAAATTCACTAAGTTTGAAACTATCTTTTTTAAAATATACTTTTCTATCTTTTGTAATACGAAGTTCTATTTCTGGAATTTTCTGTACAACTTGAGATTTGGTTCCATCTGGAAGTGTAATTTTTTCTTCATACACCACTGCTGGTGTTGTAACCATTAAAATTGCTAGTAAAACTAGCATTATATCAACCAATGGAGTAATATTTAGATCAGGTGCTTCATCCCAATCATACATTTGCACTCTCTTTTTCCCTTATAGATAGCAAGAGTTCAGTCTCCCTATGTATACATGTTACAACTTCATAAGCTTTTCTCTTAATAAACAGATTTGCACTATATGCAGGAATTGCTACAAATATACCTGCTGCAGTTGCTATTAATGCTTCGCTAATTGCAGGTGCAATTACACTTAGAGATGCCCCTCCTGCTCCCTGACCCAAGCCACTGAATGTTTCAAGTATGGAGACAACTGTTCCAAAAAGTCCAATAAATGGTGATGTAGATGCAATCATAGATAGTATCCATAGACCATTTGTTGCATTTTTTTCTGCTACACTTTTACATACATTTAAAAGTTTTTCATTTGTGCCAGAGTGATCACTACACTTTTTAAGTATAGAATCATCTCTGACACCTTTTGCTCCCATTAGCATAGACTCTAGTGAATTTTTTTCACGAGTAAGCCAAGATGAAAGGTAAAAATAACGACTAAATAGTACACCAAATGTCATAATTATATATATTGATAACCATCCTAAAACAAAAAAAGTTATAAAACTACTTCTACTTAAGTAGTTCAGTAATATATCTATACCTTCCATCTTATTATTATCCTCTTGCTATTGATTCTATTTTTGCTCTTGCTGTTGCTATTGCAACATCAGAGTCACTCATGCTCTCAATAAGTTTTTTAGCACTATTAAGAGATGAGGCAATAGCACTTTCACTATCGCCTCCAATAGCAACTGCACCATCTGCTAAAACTGTTACAGAGCTTTCATCTACTTTTGCATGCCCCCAGTTTACAGCAACGATCTCATGTTTACCTGTAGTCAGCTCAATATCAATAACTCCAGCCTGCAACAACGAAACCAATGAAGCGTGACCTGGATATACCCCAAACTCACCCTCAGCACCTGGAAGAGTTACATTTTTAATGTCATCAGAAAAAATCTGACCCTCTGGAGTTACTATTTCTAATTTTAAAATATCCATTTAATTTCTCCTTTAACTTGAGCCTCAGCCCAAGTTAAATCTAACTTTTTAGTTTTTCTGCTTTTTCTACAACTTCTTCAATACTACCAGCCATATAAAATGCTGCTTCAGGAAGATCGTCATATTTACCTTCTAAAATACCTTTAAACCCAGCAATTGACTCTTCCAAACTTACATATTTTCCAGGACTTCCTGTAAATACTTCTGCTACGAAAAATGGTTGAGAAAGAAATCTTTCTATTTTTCTTGCTCTATCAACTACAACTTTATCTTCTTCACTAAGTTCATCCATACCAAGAATTGCAATAATATCTTGAAGGTCTTTATATTTTTGAAGAACTGACTGTACTCCACGAGCAACTTCATAGTGGTCATTGCCAATAATTTGAGGATCAAGCATACGAGAACTAGAATCAAGTGGATCAACAGCAGGATAAATACCTTTCTCTGCAATAGAACGGTTAAGAACTGTTGTAGCATCTAGGTGAGCAAAAACAGCTGCTGGAGCTGGATCTGTCAAGTCATCCGCAGGAACATATACCGCTTGAACAGAAGTAATTGAACCATTTTTAGTTGATGTAATTCTCTCTTGAAACTGTCCCATTTCACTTGCAAGTGTTGGCTGATAACCAACAGCTGAAGGGATACGACCAAGTAGTGCTGACATCTCTGCACCACTTTGAGAAAATCTAAAGATATTGTCTATAAACATAAGAACATCAAGTCCCATTTCATCTCTAAAATACTCAGCCATTGTAAGACCGGTTAGAGCAATACGGTTACGAGCTCCAGGAGGTTCACTCATCTGTCCATAACACAGTGCAACTTTATCTAGTACATTTGAGTCTTTCATTTCGTGATAAAGATCATTTCCTTCACGAGTTCTTTCACCAACACCAGCAAAAACAGAATAACCACTATGTTTAAATGCAACATTATGAATAAGCTCCATAATAATAACAGTTTTACCAACACCAGCACCACCAAATAGTCCTACTTTACCACCCTTTGCATAAGGAGCAAGAAGATCAACTACTTTTATACCTGTTTCAAAAATTTCACTTTTTGTACTCTGCTCTTCAAAAGCAGGAGGATCTCTATGAATTGACCAAGTATCTGTTGGTGTTACACCTTCACCCTCATCAATAACATCACCAATTACATTAAAAATTCTTCCTAAAACTTCTTTTCCAACTGGAACTTTGATTGGTCCACCAAGAGCAGTAGCTTTAACACCGCGAGTTAAGCCCTCACTCATATCCATGGCAATCGTTCTTACACGATCATCGCCAAGGTGAGCTGCAACTTCAAGTACAAGTCTAGTCGCTACACCTTCTACCTCATAATTTACTTCAATAGCTTCATTGATCTCTGGAAGGTAGCCGTCAAAATCGACATCTACAACCGGACCCATAATCTGACTGATTACTCCGTTCATTAATATTCTCCCTTAATTATTTCATTGACTCAACACCACTGATAATCTCAATTAGTTCAGTAGTGATGCTCTCTTGTCTAGCTTTATTATAAGCTAGTGTTAACATTTCAACTCTCTCTGTTGCATTATTCGTAGCATTTTCCATAGCTTGCATTCTTGCACTATGCTCTGCTGCTAACGAATCAATCAAAGAGTAATACATGTTATACTCAAAATACTTCTTTATTAAAGACTCTAAAATTGTCTCATCTTCTTCTGGTTCAAGTTCCATTAATGACTTTGAATCCGATTCAACATGCTCAGGAAAAGATACAGGAACAATATTGTTAACCTTTAACTCTTGTGAAATCATATTTAAATATCCATTGTGAACCAATATAATTTTATCGGTTACACCACTTTTAAAATCTTCAATCGCTTCACTAATAATCTCTTGTGCCTTTTCATAAGTTGGCGCTGAACTAACTCCCGCATAGCTTGAGTGCAGCTCAATATCTTGAAATTTAAAAAAGGCTATACCTTTTTTACCAACTCCTCTTAGACGAACTTTAACTTTTTTATCTTTGTAATCATCCATAAGTCTGTTGACTTCTTTAATAGTTTGAATATTAAAACCACCACACAAACCTTTGTCTGCTGTAACAAAAATGATATCTACTTTTTTAGGAGTAGTAATTTCATCGAAAAAACGACTCTCTATTCCACCAATTTTATATTGGTTAATTTTATATGCAATTTCTGATAAAACTTCATTTATCTTCTGAGCATATACTTTTGATTGTTGAGCAGCCAACTTAGCACGATTCAGCTTTGCAGTTGAAACAAGCTTCATTGCCTTTGTTGTCTTTCTTGTGTTTTCAACACTCTTGATTTTTCTTTTAATCTCTTTAAGGTTTGACATTGTCTCTCCTTACTTCACTGCGAACGTTGCTTTAAACTCATTCAATGCTTTTGCTAACAGATCTTCTACTTCATTATCTAGCTTTTTCTTGCTTCTAACTTGCTCAAGAATTTCTGGATATTTAGCTTCTATAAATGGATATAACTCTGCTTCAAAACGAGTAACTTCACTAACTTCGATATCATCAAGGAAACCTTTTGCACCAGCATAAATAATAACAACTTGTTTTTCAACAGGCAGTGGAGAGTACTGAGCTTGTTTAAGAATTTCTACCATTCTTTCACCACGCTCAAGCTGATTTCTACTTGACTCATCAAGATCACTTGCAAACTGTGCAAATGCTTGAAGTTCACGGTATTGTGCAAGATCAAGTCTAAGAGTTCCTGCAACCTGTTTAGTTGCTTTAATCTGTGCAGCACCACCAACACGACTTACTGAAAGACCAACATTGATCGCTGGACGAATACCTGAGTTAAACAGATCTGATTCTAGGAATATTTGACCATCAGTAATTGAGATAACATTTGTTGGAATATATGCTGAAACATCCCCAGCTTGAGTTTCAATAATAGGAAGAGCAGTAAGTGAACCAGCACCCAATTCATCATTTACTTTTGCAGCACGCTCTAGTAGTCTTGAGTGAAGATAGAAAACATCTCCAGGATATGCTTCACGACCAGGAGGACGACGAAGAATTAATGACATTTCACGATATGCAACAGCATGTTTAGATAAATCATCATATACAATTAAACCGTGACGAGAGTTATCTCTAAAGTACTCACCCATTGCAACACCAGCATATGGTGCAAGGTATTGAAGTGCAGCTGAGTCAGAAGCACCTGCACTTACAATGATTGTATACTCCATTGCTCCGTGCTCTTCAAGTTTTTTTACAACTTGAGCAACAGTAGATTGCTTTTGTCCAATTGCAACATAAATACATACAACATCTTGACCTTTTTGGTTAATGATTGTATCTATTGCAACTGTTGTTTTTCCAGTTTGTCTATCACCAATGATAAGCTCTCTTTGACCTCTTCCGATTGGAACAAGTGCATCGATAGCTTTTAAGCCTGTTTGAAGTGGCTCATGAACTGACTTTCTAGCCATAATTCCATGTGCTTTCTCTTCAACAAATCTTGTTTCAGTTGCTTCAATTGGACCTTTTGAATCGATTGGATCTCCTAGAGAGTTTACAACACGGCCAATTAATGCATCACCAACAGGAACGCGAAGAAGACGACCAAGTCTCTTTACAGAAGTCCCCTCTTTAATACCTTTTCCCTTACCAAGAACAACAACACCAACACTTGACTCTTCTAGGTTAAGTGCCATTCCTCTCTCACCATTTTCAAACTCAACCATCTCACCGGCCATTACATTGTTTAGTCCATAAACATTTGCAACACCATCTGCTGCTGAAATAACTTTACCAGTCTCTTCAACATCAACATTGAGCTCAAAATTATCAATACGCTCTTTAATGATTGAACTGATTTCGTCAGCTTTCATTTTTGCTCCCACAGATTGCTCCTTATACTATTATTTAATATTTCTAAATCGACTTTGGCAGAACCTAAATCGAATGTCTCTCTTTAAAATAACTATTTTTAAGAGAGTTTTATCTCACAAATAGAGATCTCACTTTTAAATCGCTCTTAAAATATGCTCTACCATTTGAGCTTTTAGTCTGTCTTGTGAAAAACTAACTTCAACTCCCAAATCATCTAACTGGATTTTAACCCCAGGATAGTCACTTATTTTCATTTTTAACTTAATATCTGCATTAAATTTTTTACTAAAATTCTCTTCTAAACTAGAAAGTTGATTCTTACTAATTTCAAAGTTACTTATAATTTCACCTTCATATGAGTTACTCTTAAGCGAAATTTGGTACTTTAGCTCTTTTGATATAGTTGGAATCAAATCCAAACGATCGTTTAGTACCAATAGCTTGACAAAGTTAATCACTTTGGGCTCACTACTGCTCAACAAAGAGAGAATAAACTCCTCTTTCTTATCATTAGATAAATCAGGTGATAAAATGATATTGTTAAATTTTACTGAACTAAAAGCAGAAGACAATTCATCTAATGAATTTTCAACTGAACTTAACTCAGAATCGCTACAACTCTTCATCAAAGCATTTACATACTTTTTTGCAACAATCCCTTTCATTATGCGACCTTCTTTGTGACTATTTTTACTAACTCTTCTTTATCTAAAGAAACAGAATCTTTTTCAAACATCTCATCTAAAACACTACTAACTACACTTCTAGTCATCTTGCGTTTTTCAATATCTGTCTTCTCTTTAAATGCTCTATCTAGATTTTTTAGTTCTGTATCTGTATCACTTGCAACTTTACTAGCAAGAAGTTGTGCCTCTTTTTTAGAAGACTCAACCAATGCTTTCGCAGTAGCTTTTGCCTCTTCAACTTTTGCAAGTGCACTCTCTTTGGCTGCAATTGATTCCTTTACTTTTAACTGTATAGAATCTAGTCTATCAGCAATTCCTGCAATTCTGCCTTTATATGCAGCCTTCGCATGGTCTGCTAAAAGATAGTAAAGAATAGATGCAAATATAATAAAGTTAATAGCTCTAGGAACTATATCTGTACCACCCGCTTCATTGCCTCCACTAGCCAACAGTAGTGCTGGTGTTAAAAAAAGTAATATATATCTTAATTTCATCCAACCCTCCTATATACTAGCAAGTTTTTGTTTGATACTATCTCTAAATAGAGGTATATTCGCACTCAAACTCTCAGTAAATTCTGTTTTTTCCACTTCTAAGTCCTTCAAAAACAGTGCATACTCTTCTTCAAGTTCACTTTGCTTCTGCTCAACTCTTTTTGTGGCAATCTCTTTTGCTTCACTTAAAGCTGCTTCTCTAATCTTACCTGCTTCAGCTTTTGCTTCAGATATAATTTGATTAGCCTCTTTATAGTAAGCCTCAACATCACTGGTATTCTTACCTGCATTTTCCAAATCACGCTTTATAGAGTCATTTCTGTTGTCAATGAACTCCAAAAGTGGACGATATAGTATCTTGTTGAGAAGTATCAACAATGTGAAAAATACAAATCCAGTTACCAGCAAAAGTATCGGGCTAATGTCCAACATGTATTTGCTCCTTTTACTAGACTCTTACAAGTTTAATTATGCCCAACAAGTAGACATAACTAAAATTGTGCGGATTTTAACATAATTAACTAAAATTATTTATTAAACTGAATATTTATATGAGTTTTTCTAAAAATTGCTCTATTGATTCTTGGTTGTCAAATTCTATTGTAATAGTATGAGCTTTGGTTTTTGTTTTTAAACCAAAACTGTGTAGCTTCTCTTCTAGTAAACTAAACTCTAAACTCTTTTTTGTATTATGTTTCTGTTTAGGTTCAGGTACATTATCTTGAGATTTTAATTTTTTAACAAGTTGCTCTGTCTCTCTCACACTTAATTTTTGTCCTAAAATAGTGTTTACTACTGTTTCTTCATCTTTTCTATCAAGTCCAACAATAACTTTTGCATGACCTTGTGAGAGCTTTCCCTCTACTAACATATTTTTTGTTTTTTCTGTAAGAGAAAGAAGCCTGAGTGTATTTGTTATTTGTGTTCTACTCTTTTTAATAATTTCAGAAAGCCCCTCTTGAGTAATATTATACTCTTCAATTAACTCTTTATATGCTATACCAAGCTCAATCGGGTTAAGATCCTCTCTTTGAATATTTTCAATAAGTGCAAGCTCTCTTAAGTTTTCAGACTCAATATCAGCAACGATAGCTCGAATAGTTCCTAAACCAGCCTCTTTAGTTGCACGAAATCTTCTCTCACCAGCAAGAAGCATATAGTCATCATCTTTCTCAACAACAATAATTGGCTGAAGAAGACCATGCTTTTTTATTGATTCACTAAGCTCTTTTATAGCTGTTTCATTGAAATATTTTCTAGGTTGATATGGATTTGGTGAAATTCTTTCAACATCAATCTCTCTAACTAAGTCTTGTGAATTTCCTAAGTCCTTACTGTATGCATCTTCAACATCATCAAAAATAGCACCCAATCCTCTACCCAATGCCTTTTTAGCTGCCATATTTACCCCTAACTAGCTAAAATTGAATTAGCTAAATTTTGATATGCTTTAGACCCAGGTGATTGTACATCATAAAGTATGATTGGTTTACCAAAACTTGGAGATTCTGCTAGTTTTATATTTCTAGGAATTACAACAAAATTCGATGACTCTTCATCTACAAAAAGTTTATTTTTAAAATGCTGTTTAAGATCTGCAAAAACCTGTTTTGAGAGGTTGTTTTGTGTACTAAACATTGTTGGTAAAAAACCTTTTATCTCTAACTTAGGATTTATGGTTCTTTTTATAAGCTTTACTGTATTTAAAAGTTGAGCTAGCCCTTCTAGTGCAAAAAATTCACACTGTATAGGAATAATAACAGAATTAGAAGCACTTAATGCATTGATAGTAATACTTCCAAGCGCAGGAGGTGAATCTATAATGATATAGTCATACTGATCTTTTATCTCTTCAATTTTGTTTTTTAAAATAAGCTCTCTTCCTTGAGTTTTAGTATCATAAAACTCTTTTTCAACACCAACTAAACCAATATTTGATGGTGCAATATGAAGATTATTTAGAGATGTCTCAAGTATAACCTGTGATAATTTTTTTCTACCAATTAAGACATGGTAGATATTATATTCATAATCATTTCTATGTATTCCTAGACCTGTTGTTGCATTTGATTGAGGATCTATATCAATCAGAAGTACTTTTTTTTCAGCAACCGCAAGAGAAGCAGCTAGATTTACTGCTGTTGTTGTTTTGCCCACTCCACCCTTTTGGTTTGCTATTGCTATTATTTCTGCCACTTAACTATCTCCTTCTTCAGAAGCCTTGTGCTTGTCACTCTCTGCGAGAAAGCTCCTAAAAAATTCCTTGCAATGAAGCTTATGCTCCGCATAGAATTTATCATCGTAAACTGTACACCCTTTTGTTTTCAACTTCTATAGAACCATCATCTAGAAGTTTTGCATCTGCCAATGATTTTTTTTGACCATCTAAATGGAAACTAAAACCATGACTCTTTTGGAATTCTACCCTATATTTACTAAAAACATTCTTCCATGAGATTTTTTCTTTCAATTTTTGAATAAATATTTCAACTAACTCTTTAGATAATACTTGTATATCTAAAACACCAAAACTCTCTGGAGCATGGCATATATTTAGCCCTATTGATCCAATAATTACATCTTTAACTTTTGTAGTTATAACCCCACCAATTTTTCTATTGTTAATGTAAAAATCATTAGGCCACTTTATCCATGTTTTCGAGCCTAACTCACATAAAACTTCTTTCATAAGCCAAGAAAAATAGATAGAAATTGACTCCAATTTCAAATCTTTTGGTAAGTGTTTCTCTTCTACACAGAATGAAAAATATAAGTTCCCTTCATCTCCTAACCATATATTTCCACGGCTTCCTACTCCATCGCTTTGAAAGTCTACACCTAATGCACATGGAACCTTTAGAGTTTTATTCTTAATACCTTCTATAAGATATTTATGCGTAGAAGGAAGAGTTTTAAACCAAAGTGTTTCCAACCTCTAGCCTTCTTCCTCTTGCGTAGTCAACTGCACTCATCTCTTTTTTTGAAGCTGGTTGAACTGTTTTTAACCTAAGTGCACCATTTGCACATGCAACAATTATACCTGTATCTTCAATAGCTATGATTCTATTTGGCTTACCAATACCTTTTACTAACTCAATATCTTTAAGTTTTAATCCAGAATCCAAAAAAAGACCAGGCCATGGAGTATATGCTCTAAATTTTGTATAAATATCATCTGCATTATCCCTATCAAATGATACTAATCCATCTTGTTTTTTTATTTTTGCTGCATATGATGTATCTGCACTATTTTGCTTTAATGGCTCAATGTTTTCAAAGTTCATAAGAGTTTTAATAGTCAATGAGGCCGCCATACTTGAAAGCTTTTCAAAAAGTTCATCTACTTTTATATGCGCATCAAGCTTAAAGTACGAAAAACCTAAAATATCTCCTGTATCTAATCCCTCTTCCATAAGCATAGATGTAACTCCAGCATATTTATCTTTATTTAAAAGTGAAGACTGAATTGGACTTGCACCACGATACTGTGGAAGTAAAGAAGCATGTAGGTTTATGCAAGGAGCGATATCTAATATATTTTTAGGAAGTATCTGTCCATATGCGGCTACAATAATAAATTCTGGCTTAAAAGAGTTAATATACTCATATGCCTCATCACTCTTAAGTGTATTTGGCTGATATATCTCTACATGTAAAGCACTTCTTTGTACATATGCCTTAGTATGTGGCGGGGTAAGAGTTTGCTTTCTACCTACTGGCTTGTCTGGTTGAGTTACAAGAAGGGGAACTTCTATGCTTTTATGTGCAATTAACTCTTTTAATATCTTAGTTGCATAGTCTGGTGTTCCCATAAAAACAATACGCATTAATCTTCCTTACAAGTAAAAAGTGTACCACCTTTGTGAATACCATCAATCATAAAGCTCTTGGCATCACTTAAATCAAAACCACTACACATAAACATATCCTTTTTTCTTTTAAGTAAAAAGTCTGCTGATTTCAATTTAGTAACAATACCACCTGTTGCAAACTCACTCCCTGCATTTGATGGTAACTCTAATTCCTCTTTTGCAATTGTGTTAACAACTTTTTTCATAACAGCATCTTTATACTTATTTGGATCTTTGTCATAATATCCATCTATATCAGAAAGTATAATAAGCAAATCAGCTTCAAAGTAGTGTGTTACATGAGCAGAAAGCTGGTCATTGTCGCCAAAAACCAGTTCTTCAATAGCAGTTGCATCATTTTCATTTATAATAGGTAACACATCATGGCTTATAAGTGTATCAACTGCACATTTTGCATTTTGTGTTCTTTTTCTTGAGTCAAAATCATCAGCAGTTAAAAGAATCTGAGCTCCTATCTTATCGAATTTTGCTAATTTTCTATTGTAAAGCTCAATAAGATGAGGCTGGCCAACTGCTGCAATTGCCTGTCTATTAGGAAGTGATTTTTTGTCTAATCTTAGCTTTGAGTACCCTGCTGCTACTGCAGCTGAACTTACTAGTATAACCTCATATTTTTTCATAAGCTCAACCAAAAATGTAACTAAATTAAGCATTCTTACTTTCTCGATACGATTTTGTTCGCTTAAAACATGACTTCCAACTTTTACTACGACTCTCATAGCAGTGTCCTTACTTATCTTTTCTCATCTCATTAACTGCACCTAATAGTGCATATTTAACAGCCTCTAGGTTTTTTCTTGATATAGAAGAAAATGGTACTACAAAATATGGTAGAGATCTGTCATAGCCATCATAACCTTCTATATCTTGACAAAAGGCTGGAGTATCATCTTCAAATCCAAAGTGTTTTCCATTTTTGTTTGGCTCAAGTCCTAACATTTTGATGAATTTTTGTGATTTTTCTTCTACCTCTTCTGGACTTAGGGCATCACTTCTTGTTAACGCAATTGCATATCCGTTTTTGGAAAGGTTTTCTGAAAAGTTTTTTACCTCTTTTGCCAAAGTTTTATACTGCTCTTCAAGATCTCTATAGTTTGCAATATCAATCATAAAAAGTAGAAACTTAGTTCTCTCAATGTGCTTTAGAAACTCAATACCCAAACCTTTTCCATCACTTGCACCCTCTATAATACCTGGGATATCTGCCATAACATATGACTGAAAGTTATCTGTTTCAACAACACCTAATTTTGGTGTCAATGTTGTAAACTCATAGTTTGCAATCTCTGGTTCAGCATTTGATAGAACTGAAATAAGAGTTGATTTTCCTACATTTGGAAAACCTACTAGTCCTACATCTGCAATTAGTTTAAGCTCTAGTCTTACATCTCTACTCTCACCATTAATACCAGGTTGTGCATATGATGGTCTTTGATTTGTTGGTCCTTTAAAGTGAACATTTCCTAGTCCACCCTTTCCACCTTCAATAAAAAGAATTTTTTCCCCATCATTAACAAGGTCTAAAAGTAGCTCACCCGTATCTGCATCAAAAACCTGCGTTCCAGGAGGAACAACAACTTCAAGTGATTCTCCATACTTTCCATAACATTTTCTTGCCATACCAGGTTGGCCATTTTTTGCTTTTAGCTTTCCAGACCCTCTAAAATGAGAAAGTGTATGTGTATTTTTATCTACTTTAAAAAATACATTTCCACCTTTTCCGCCATCGCCACCATCTGGTCCACCCATAATAACATGCTTTTCTCTTCTAAATGATACAGCGCCAGCGCCACCATTACCTGCTTTTAAACTTAACTGTACATTATCGACGAACATTTTTATATCTCCTTTTTAAGGAAATAAATTCCTTAAAAATTCCTCTCACTAAAGCTACCGCCTTGCGGAGAATCATTTTTAGCTTGGAAATTTTGTTTATTTTAAATTATTTATAATATCTACATGTAGAGATTATAAATAATCTCATGAGGGGGAGTTAGGCGGATTTAATCCGCCTAATATTTATGCGGGGATAACTGAAACTTTGTTTCTTTTTTTATCTTTGCGTTTGAACTCAACATGTCCATCTACTAAAGCATAGATAGTATGATCTGTTCCAATTCCAACATTATCTCCAACATGAACTTTTGTTCCACGCTGACGAATGATTATATTACCTGCAGTTACAAATTCACCGCCAAATTTTTTAACGCCTAGTCTACGACCTGCTGAATCTCTATTATTTTGAGTACTACCTTGACCTTTCTTATGTGCCATTAGTCTTTCCTTTTCTTAGTGTCTATGGGATTAAGCAGTGATGCTTAAAACTCTTACTTTTGTAAACTGTCTTCTAAAACCACGCTTAAGCTTAGAATCTTTTCTTCTACGCTTTTTAAAGATAACTACTTTTTTATCTTTACCGTCAGTTATAACTTCTAGTTCCACTTTTGCACCATCTACGAATGGAGCTCCCACCTTAAGTTCTTCGCCTTTAACAGCTAAAACTTCAGTCACCTCGATTTTCTCTTTTGGCTGAGCGTCAAACTTGTCGAGATCTAAGATATCGCCTTTTTGAACTTTATACTGCTTCCCGCCATTTTTAATGATTGCATACATCTGTATGTTCCTTTGACTTGAGTTTAAGAGGGAGATTATATCTGAAACTTCTTTAAGGTAAGATTAACTTTTTATGATTTCATATACTTCTTTAATATTTGGTTTTTTACTACCTATACTGATTGCATTCAAAACTCTCTGCTTTGCCATCATAAAGCTATCCTCATCTTTAGCATGGATTATTGCTATTGGCGTATCTTTTTCTACTTTTGAACCTAAGTTAATAATATTTTCTAGACCTACACTATGGTCAATTTTATCCTCTGGTTTTATTCTTCCGCCACCAAGTCCTACAACACTCATGCCCAATGACACTGCATTCATAGACTCTACAACTCCATAATCATCACTAAAAATAGGTCTTATTATATTTGCTTTTGGAAGATATTTATCATAGTTTTCACAAAAATCATTTGGACCTCCAAGCATACTAACCATCTTTGCAAAGACCTCTAGTGCCTCGCCACTTTTTAAAACATACTCTAACTTATCTCTGGCTTTATCCTCATCATTTACAACACCACTATTTAAAAGTGCTGAAACGCATAGTGCCATATTGACATTATGAAGTCTTGGATTTATTCTTTTGCATGTAAGGTAATCAACTGCTTCTTTAATCTCTATGGCATTTCCTGCACTATAAGCTAAACACTGATTCATATCTGTTAAAATTGCTTCTGTTTTAACTCCTGCATTGTTTGAAATCTCTACAATAGACTTTGCAAGTTCTACTGATAGCTCATAGGTTGGCATAAATGCTCCACTTCCAACTTTTACATCCATAACAAGAACATCTAACCCTTCGGCTAATTTTTTAGACAGTATTGAAGCACTTATCATAGGAACACTTTCTACTGTAGCAGTTACATCTCTAATAGAATAGATTCTTTTATCAGCTGGTGCCAATGAGCTAGTTTGCCCTATGATAGCCACTCCACACTCTTTTACTATTTTTTTAAAAAGCTTATCATCTGGAAAAACATTATAGCCAGGAATTGACTCTAATTTATCAAGAGTTCCTCCTGTATGTCCAAGTCCTCTTCCACTTATCATAGGTATGTAAAGTCCACAAGCTGCTAACATGCTACCTAACATAAGAGATACAACATCACCAATTCCACCTGTTGAGTGCTTATCTACAATAGGTCCATCTAAATCCCATGACAGAGTGTTACCTGAATTTTTCATAGCTAGCGTAAGATTTGTCTTCTCATCTAAACTCATGCCATTGAAAAATACAGCCATTGCAAATGCACTGATATGCTCATTTGCAACACTCCCATCACTAACACCTCTTATAAAATCATCTATTTCGCTTTTATTCAAAGGTTTATTGTCTCTTTTTTTCTTTATAAATTCTTGTGGTATAAACATAGCTTGCCTACTTATTTTTTCAGCAGTATATCAAGAATAAATCTAAAACTCTCTTAATAACTATTATGTTACAATCTTGAATTAATTTTCAAAGGGGTAAAAATGAAGGTATGGAAAACAGGAGTAATTTTAGCTGTGGCAGTTGCTGCACTAAGTGCAGGAGAGTTTAAACCAGCTGTTGTATTTGATATGGGTGGTAAGTTTGATAAATCATTCAATGAAGGTGTTTACAATGGAGTTGAAAGATTTAAAAAAGAGACTGGTATAAACTATAAAAGCTTTGAAATTACTAATCCTACTCAAAGAGAGCAAGCTATTAAAAAAATGGCAAAAAGAGGTGCTAATCCTGTTTTGGGTATAGGCTTTGCTCAAGGTCCTGCTATCGATAAAATTGCTGGTAAGTTTCCAAATACTCAATTTGGTATTATAGACATGGTAGTAAATAAGCCAAATGTTCAATCTATAGTTTTTAAAGAGCATGAGGGATCATTCCTTGTAGGTATGCTTGCCGCTATGGCATCTAAAACTCATAAAGTAGGATTTATTGGAGGTATGGATATACCATTAATAAGAAAATTCAAATGTGGTTATGAACAAGGTGTCAAGTATGCAGATCCAAAAGCAGAAGTAATCCAAAACATGACTGGAAGTACTCCATCAGCATGGAATGACCCAAGTAAAGGCGGAGAGCTTGCTAAAGGGCAGTTTGATCGTGGCGTTGATGTTGTATTTGCAGCAGCAGGTGGAACTGGAATAGGTGTATATCAAGCAGCGAAAGATGCTGGTAAACTTGCTATTGGGGTTGACTCAAACCAAAACTACCTTCAGCCTGGAACAATGCTAACTTCAATGGTAAAAAGAGTTGATATCGCAGCTTACAATCTTTTTAAATCTGCAAAAAATGGCTCATTTAAACCAGGTATTCAAGCACTCGGACTCAAAGAAAATGGTGTAGACTGGGCACTTGATAAGTACAATAAAGATCTAATTACAGAAGATATGAAAAAGGCAGTTGAGCAGGCAAAAGCGGATATTATATCAGGTAAGATTAAAGTACATGACTATATGTCAGATAATAGCTGCAAATACTAACAAATAGTATTAGCAAGCTATGTCTAACTTCTCTATTGAGCTAAAGGATATATCTAAATCCTTTGGCTCCATTCAAGCAAATAAAAATGTTAATTTAAAAATTAAAAAAGGCACTATTCACGGTATAGTTGGTGAAAATGGAGCTGGTAAATCTACTCTTATGAGTATTCTTTATGGATTTTATGAAGCTGATAGTGGCACAATTTATGTTAATGGTAAAGAGACTACTATCAAAAATTCTACCGATGCTATTAAAGCAGGAATTGGCATGGTTCATCAGCATTTCATGCTTGTTGAAAACTTTACTGTACTTGAAAACATAATCTTAGGTGCAGAAAGTGGAATGATACTCTCAAAGAGTATCAAAAATGCCACATCAGAGATAAAAAATCTCGAAAAAAGCTATGGTCTATATGTTGACTTAGATGCTAGGATCGATACTATACCAGTAGGACAGCAGCAAAGAGTAGAGACTATAAAAGCACTCTATAGAGGTGCCAAGATACTAATACTTGATGAGCCAACAGGAGTTTTAACACCACAAGAGGCTGATCAGTTATTTGATATCTTGCGTGCTCTAAAAGACCAAGGAACTACAGTAGTTATAATAACACATAAACTTCGCGAAATCATGGATTTGACAGACAGTGTATCAGTTATGAGAGCAGGTGAAATTGTAGATAGTTTAGAAACATCAAAGACTAGTAAAGAAGAACTAGCGGAGCTGATGGTGGGTAGAAAAATTCGTATGAATTTAGAAAAGTCGTCTGCAAAAACTGGTGAAACTCTAATTGATGTTAATAAACTTGGTCTTACAGATTCAAGTGGAATTAGACGATTGGATAATCTAAACTTTCAAGTAAAAGCAGGAGAGATTGTTGGTATCGCAGGGGTATCTGGCAATGGACAGAGTGAACTACTTGAGATACTTTGTGGAATACTTCCTTGCAGTGATGGAAAAATAAAAATTTCAGATATAACAATAACCCCAACCAACCAAACAAAACCAGATAAAATCAGACATGCGGGCATAGCTCATGTTCCTGAAGATAGACTAAAGCGTGGACTTATACCTCAATTTAGTGCATCAGAATCTTCAATACTTGGTTATCAAAATAGTTCCTCATTTAATGGCATAGCATTTACCAGAACTGATGCTATTAGGTCTCATTGCATAAGTATTATGAAAGATTTTGATGTTAGACCTCAAAACCCAGATATAAAATCTGCTAATTTTTCAGGAGGTAATCAACAAAAACTTATACTTGCAAGAGAGATGGAGCGTTCTCCTAAAGTACTGCTTGTTGGACAACCTACAAGAGGAGTAGATATAGGTGCTATTGAGTTTATACATAAACAAATTATACAAATGAGAGACAAAGGAAGTGCTGTACTTTTAGTATCTGGCGAACTTGATGAGCTTATCACTCTTTCAGATCGTATCATTGTAATGTTTGATGGTAAGATAGTAGGTGAAGTAGATGCTAATAAAACAGATGAAAAAGAGTTAGGACTTATGATGACTAATTCACACGAACAAAAAAATGGACAAAAATATGAGTAAGACATCTAGTACTATTCCTAAATGGGCCGATGTTTTACTCATCCCCATAATCAACCTTTTTATGGCACTAGCAGTTTCTGCTATGATCATATACCTTGTAGGAGAAAATCCTATAGAGGCTCTTAAGCTTATGATAGAGGGAGCTTTTGGTAGTAGTGAAGGAGTTGGTTATACTCTTTATTATGCTACCAATTTTATATTTACAGGACTTGCAGTAGCTATGGCTTTTCATGCAATGCTATTCAATATTGGTGGAGAAGGACAAGCATATATTGGTGGACTTGGTGTGGCTGTTATACTACTAGCACTAGATCAATATCTTCCATTTTGGATACTTTTACCTTTAGCTCTAATAGGGGCAATGCTTTTTGGGGCAGCATGGGCAGCTGTGCCCGCTTATCTACAAGCATATAGGGGTAGCCATATAGTTATAACTACCATTATGTTTAACTTTATAGCAGCTAACCTTATGGTATATCTACTCGTAAATGTATTTATTTTACCAGGAAGCATGACTCCTGAAAGTCGTGTTTTTGAAGAGATTGCATGGATGCCCTCAATACAATCAATATTTGCAACACTTGGGATAGAGATATCTGATTCTCCATTGAATCTTAGCTTTATAATTGCATTGATAGTATCTTTGATAGTATGGATATATATTTGGCACACAAGATGGGGTTATGAGATGCGTTCGGTTGGATTTAGCGAAAAAGCGGCAACATATGCTGGCATAAATACAAAAAGAGTTATCATGATAACCATGCTGATATCTGGTGCATTAGCTGGCCTAGCTGGAGTCAATGAGATCATGGGAGTACAACACAAGCTTATGCTTGATTTTGTAGCAGGATATGGCTTTACTGGTATTGCTGTTGCACTTATGGGAAGAAATCACCCAGTAGGTATCATTATGGCTAGTATTCTTTTTGGTGCTTTATTTCAAGGTGGAGCAGAACTCTCTTTTGATATGCCTACAATCTCAAAAGAGATGGTATTTGTAATACAGGGTCTTATCATTCTTTTTAGTGGTGCTCTAGCATATATGAGTAGACCATGGGTAGAGAAAATATTTATTATTTTTTCTAAAAACACTAAGAAGGGGGCATAATATGGAATTTGCTCTCAATGATATACTCTCAATTCTTGCAGCAACCATAAGACTCTCTACACCACTAATTTTTGCAGCAATGGCTGGAATATTTTCAGAGAGGTCTGGTGTGGTTGATATTAGTTTAGAAGGCAAACTACTAGCTGGTGCTTTTGCTGCTGCTAGCATGGCTGCTTATACTGGTTCTGCTTGGCTTGGTCTAGGAGCTGCAATTATAACTGGCATGATACTTAGTCTTATACATGGATTTGCATCAATTACTCATAAAGGCGATCAAGTAGTTAGTGGTGTTGCTATCAATATTATCGTCTCTGGTCTTACTGTTGTTCTAGGTATGGCATGGTTTCATAGATCTGGTCAGACCCCTACACTAACAAGTGATTCTAGATTTATGCCTATACAACTTCCTGGAGTAGATGCTATATCAAATATACCTTTTATAGGTGAGATTTATTCTAAACTTATAAGCGGACACAATCTACTTGTGTACATTGCTTTTGCTTCAGTCGCTTTTACATACTGGGTACTATTTAAAACTAGATTTGGATTGCGACTTCGTGCCGTAGGAGAAAATCCAAAAGCAGTCGATACTGCTGGCATATCTGTTTCATTTTTAAGATATAGAGCTATTCTTATTGGTGGTATTCTTACTGGTATTGGCGGCACATATATATCTATTGCACAAAATGCCTCTTTTATAAAAGATATGTCTGCAGGTCAAGGATATATTGCACTAGCTGCCATGATATTTGGAAAATGGAAACCAGTTCCAGCTATGTTTTCATGCTTTTTATTTGGATTTCTTGAAGCACTGTCTATGCGTATGCAAGGTGTTGTTATACCATATATTGGAGAGGTTCCTGTTCAGTTTATTCAAGCTGCACCATATATATTGACTGTTGTGTTGCTTGCAGGATTTGTAGGTCGTGCTATCGCTCCTAAGGCTGATGGCATACCTTATGTGAAAGAGAGATAATCTATACCCATAGATATACTATGGGTTTATAGATTTTCTGGTCCAAAAGAGTGTGAAAGAAGCTCATCAAGACTAAAACTTTTTAAATATCCTCTATCTATATCACATATATGGATTTTGGTATCTTTACTACAAAACTCCCTAATCCTCTG